>Ga0334882_1000104_pt1 | contig 148924 bp, 133 predicted proteins | sample GraSluR1_MG_5_FD_207226 | JGI IMG/M metagenome (GOLD analysis project Ga0334882, IMG submission 207226) | Sludge microbial communities from methane-producing bioreactor in Wageningen University, Netherlands - Granular Sludge_15_04-R1 | ecosystem: Engineered > Bioreactor > Anaerobic >...
TTCAGGTATTTGTAGACCCGGTTCTTTTTCAACTGCTGCCCGCTGGCTCCTGTGCCATTGTCCATGACCAATACCAATTCGCTGGTTACCGGTATAGTTATTACTGCCACTGAACGGCCTCCTTCCTTGATTTGGAAGCCTTATGCAAGACTCCTGATCTATATTATGTAAAATTGTGGAATGTGTTCTAATATATGGTGAGAAATTTTTCTGAGGGGATGTTAAGATAAAAATAGATAATCTAATCACCGGCCCGTTCTGGACGGTATTTTTCCTGAAGGATTGGCTGTGGCGTTGGCGGAAGATAATCCTTTAAGAGAGGCAGGGATACGGGAATGGATATGAAGGCGGTTGACAGAGTAGTGAGTGTTCTGGGAAGTTCCACCAACACTATAGTGGTAACCGGCGCCGGAATTAGCACTGAAGCAGGAATTCCTGATTTTCGGGGACCCGATGGAATCTATCGAAAACTGGGTGAGAACCAGGTAATGAATATCATCAATATAAATGCCTTTAATCGTGATCCAGAGGTTTTCTATAGTTTTTATCGGCAGCATTTTGTATTTGAGCCGGTTGAACCGGGCAAGGCTCATCGGGTGCTGGCGGAGATGGAGAAAAGAGGCCGGGTTAAGGGTGTTGTTACCCAGAATATTGACGGTTTGCATGAAAAAGCGGGCAGCCGGAGAGTTGTTGCCATCCATGGCACAGCCGACCGCTATCTGTGCAGAAACCGAGGCTGCCAGGCTATTTTTGGAGATGAGTACGTCAAGAGCTGCCAGGATGTAGTCCCCCGTTGTGAGAAATGCGGCAGTGTGCTGAAACCTGATGTGGTACTGTTTGGCGAGAATATTAAGGGTTATTTGGAAGCCCGGGAGATGATACTGGGGGCCCAGGTGCTGATAGTCATTGGTTCATCCCTGACCGTTTATCCTCTGGCCGGTTTTGTGAAGGAGTTTTCAACTTTTTATCAGGATTTGATCATCATTAACCAGGGGCGCACCCAGTTGGATCATGCCGCTCTGGCCAAAGTCGACGGGGGACATACCGGAGATACCCTGGAAGAAATCAACCGGCAGATGGACCTGAGAGGGTATTGAAGCCAAACCTGGTAGAATTAAGGCAGGTGGAAGGGAGGAAGTGAAGGGTCTCTTTATGGTTGATGGTTCCTTACCTCCTGGGGGTAATTTTGGCCTGATTTTGAATGTTAGTGTATGGGTACATAATTTATAGGGCAGTATATTAGATGAACGGATAAGGGCGAACTGTCTGTCCCCCCTGCCTGTTGCTCAGACGGGGAGACAACGGTTCGCTTTTTAGGTAAGGGGACCCACCTTCTTGGCAGACAAAAGGATGTCGGCAGATATTTACACCTGCTTGCTGACCCGAGTATGGTTTTCTTGGGCGGTAGGCAGTGGCCCGAGGTTCTCGGGCTAAGGAAAGGGGACACACCTTTCTTGGAGTTCCTGGTTTTGAAGGAATGTCCCCACGGTAGTTAAGATATTTTGAACTGCAGGATGAGATTGTTAAGGATTTCTGCACTCTCGGCCAGGCGGGAAGCGGCAGTATTTATTTCGATGGCTGAGGTAGCTGCTGTTTCAGTGTTGCGGGCTATTTCCTGGGAACCGGCATTGGATTGTTGGATGGTGGCAGCAGTAGATTCTATAGCCTTGTTTACATCGATCATGGCTGTCATTATCTGCTGGATACTCATGCTGGTTTCACCGGTCAGGCTAGTGAGAAGTTGGGCATTGTCAGCGTAAAATTGCCCTGCTTCTGCCATGCGTCCATAATCCCGGGTAACATCCTGGTTGATAAACTCCAGTAACTCCCCGGTGTTGCCAATCAGATTATCAATCGCACTCTGTACCTGGTGAGTCAGACCCTGGATGGCATCTACCGTGTTGGCTGAATCTTCGGCTAGTTTTCTTACTTCCTCGGCCACCACGGCAAAGCCTTTACCGTGTTCGCCGGCCCGGGCTGCTTCGATGGCAGCATTCAAGGCCAGGAGGTTGGTTTGATTGGCGATATCTGCAATTTTGGAGGCCATTCCCGAAATCTGGTTAATAACTTTGGATTCTTCGATGGCTCCTTCAACCTTAACCCGGATGGCATCATATACTTTGGTAGTGTCATCCAGCATTTTAGCAGTCTCGGATTTGGTATATTCAGCCCGTTTTTCCACTTCTACCGAGTCTTGATGACTCTTCTCGGCTTGGGTATTGGCTTGAGTGAGAGTGGCGGCAATTTCCTCCGAGGAGGCGTTGATTTCTTCGGTAGCTGCTGATACTTCCTCCATTCCAGCGCTTATTTCTTCGACTGCGGCAGAGGTTTGCTGCATGCCGGTAGCTATATTTTCGCTGGATGCCGACAACTGTTCACTGGAGGCCGCGACTTCCTGGGAATTTCGGGCAATATCCATGATTAAGTTCTTTAGATTCTTGATCATATTATCCATACTGGTCAGTAATTGCCCTATTTCGTCCTTGCGCTTCAGCATTGCGGGTGGTATCTCCAGGGTAAGATCGTTCTGGGCGATTTGTTTGCTGTAGTTGGCTGCGGCAGATATAGGTTTGGCAATTTGTGATCCCAGCAATACTGCTGCCAATGCGCCCAGCAGGAGAAAGCCGAAAGAAGCCCCCAGAGTTCTCTGGGCCATGGTGCTTATACCTGCCATAACCTCGTCCTTGGGTGCGCTGACAGCTACTGACCAGCTGGTTCCGGCTACCGGAGCATAACCCATGAACTTGATTTTGCCATCGGTCCACAGGTATTCGCCGAAGTCGGTTTCTCCCGCGGTCATTTTCTTCACATGTTGAATCAAATCACTTAGTCCCGAATCATTGGGATTATACTGGTCAATAACCAGCTGCTGGTTGGCGTGGGCGATAACGGTACCATCTTTATTCAGCATATAGGCGTAACCGGTTTCTCCCATAGTTATTTTTGCAATTCCGCTGGATAAGAAGGCTGCGTCCTTGGAAGCAACCAGAACTTGTTTTATCTGTCCGGCCGGGTCTTTTATCGGAACTGCCAGGGTAACAACGATACTTGCATCAGCTTTACTTGCCAAAGGATCGGAAATGTTGGACTCACCCTTTGCTGCTTTTTGAAAATATGTTCGATCGGCAATATTAAGTCTTTCTCCCCGATCACTGACAGCAGAACCATCCAGGTTGGCTACAAGCATCCCACTAATTCCCATTCGTTGGACTTCGGATTTCAATACCAGTAACTGCTGTTCCAGGTCTAAACTTTTTATTTTCTCGTTGGCTGCCAGAGCTTCAATTAAGGCCAGGTTCAATTCCACCTGTTCCGCAACTGATTGGGCAGCGTCTTCCGCTCTAGTCAAAACACTTTCCTCTATAGTGCTTAACATGGTTTTTGAAGCTGTAAAATAAGTAATGAATCCAAGTCCTGAACAGACCGCTAAAAGTACAATTACCACATAAATCGTTAACTGCGATCTTATGCTCTTCAATATATAACTCTCCCTCCCAAGTGATCATATACTCAATGTAGCTGTTAATACGCATATGATATAGAATACATCAAGGACTGGCGTCTGGTGCTAAAATCCCTCCTTTCTGCCTGTACCGAGGAGAAGGTCTCCCTGCTTCTGAAACGGTCGGGTTCCTATTAACCTAGCCAGGGGCGGGATCTTATACCCGCTGGTTGCGGCGTTGGATTGAAACAGCGCCGCGAATTCAGCCTTGGTCCCAATTACCTCCTTTCAGCCTTGTGATTGCATATTGCACAAAACATTAGCCTAATATTCGCTGCAAAAAGCCGACAATCCTGCTAAATATCACAAAAAATACAGAAAATAAAGAATATTTAGGACCAATCATCAACAATAATGTAAATTAATGTAATGATTAGGACATTAGTGTGGTCGGAAAGGGATATTGGGGCAATATTGGGCAGGCTTATGGGAGGAGAGGCTGGGATGTTGGGGCGGGACTTGGGGCCTGGGGCCAAAGAAGATCCATCAGCTGCCATAACAGTAAATATGTGGGGTTAAGGGGGTTTGTTATGATTGGGATGGGAATTTTAGGTAAAGGAAAGGGGGGGGCATCTGCTGATACTATTTCGGGCTAGGGGGGGACACCCCTGCTTGTCAGACAAAAGGATGTCGGCAGATATTTACACCTGCTTGGCGATCCCGAGAATGGTTTTCTCGGGCGGTAGGCTGTGGCTAGGGGTTCTCGGGCTAAGGCAAGGGGACACACCTTCCTTGGAGTTCCTGGTTTTGAAGGAATGTCCCCATGGTAGTTAAGATATTTTGAACTGCAGTATGAGGTTGTTGAGGATCTCGGCGCTTTCAGCCAGGCGGGCAGCAGTGGAATTGATCTCCGATGCTGCTGTAGCTGCAGTCTCGGTATGACGAGCTATTTCCTGGGAGCCGGCATTGGATTCTTCAATGGTGGCGGCGGTGGCTTCTATGGCCCGGGCTACGTCATGCATGGAGAGCATAATCTGTTGAATACTCTTGCTGGTTTCCCCGGTCATTTTACTGAGCAGTTCGGCATTTTCTGCATAGAATTCTCCTGCCTGGGCCATGCGTCCATAATCCCGGGTGACATCCTGGTTGATAAATTCCAGCAGTTCGCCGGTGTTGCCGATGAGGTTATCGATAGCGCTCTGTACCTGGTGGGTTAAACCTTGTATAGCCTCTACCGTGTTGGCCGAATCCTCGGCCAGCTTTCTCACTTCCTCGGCTACTACAGCAAAGCCTTTGCCGTGTTCGCCGGCCCGGGCTGCTTCGATGGCGGCATTCAGAGCCAGCAGGTTAGTTTGATTGGCTATGTCTGCGATCTTGGCAGCCATACCGGAAATCTCATTGATTACCTTCGAATTCTCGATGGCTCCCTCCACCTTCATCCTAATAGTATCATATACTATGGTAGTATCATCCAGCATTTTGGCAGTTTCGGATTTGGTGTATTCGGCTCGTTTTTCCACCTCCTGGGAATCAAGATGGCTTTTCTCTGCCTCGCTGCTGGCTTCAGTAAGAGTGGAAGAAATCTCTTCCGAGGAAGCATTGATTTCTTCGGTTGCAGCCGAGACTTCCTCCATCCCGGCAGATATTTCCTGGACCGCAGCAGAGGTTTCCTGCATGCCGGTAGCAATATTCTGGCTGGATGCTGAGAGTTGCTGGCTGGAGGCCGCCACTTCCTGCGAGTTGCGGGCAATATCAGTAATCATGACCTTTAGATTGTTGATCATCTTGTCCATGCTGCCCAGCAGCTGGCCCACCTCATCTTTTCGATTAAGCATGGACCTTGGTATCTCAACGGTGAGATCGTTTTGTGCGATCTGTTCACTGAATCCGGCCGCAGCGGCTATTGGTTTAGCTATTTTGGTCCCCAGCCATACTGCTGCTAATATACCTATAAAAAGAAAAGCAAAGGAATATGCTGTAGTTTTTTGTGACATACCGGTGATCCCGGCCATCACTTCGCTTTTCGGTGCAGTAACAGCTACTGACCAGCCGGTGCCCGGTGCCGGAGCGTAGCCCATTAATTTGGTATCTCCGTCCGTCCACAGGTATTCCCCGAAACCGGTTTCCCCTGCTTTCATTTTATCTATATGGAATATGAGGTCATTCAGTCCGCTATCAGCGGGACAATACTGTTCAATTACCAGATCTTGATTGGTATGGGCGATAACAATTCCCTGATTATTTATCATATAGGAGTAGCCGGATTTTGCAAAGGTAATTCCCGCTATCTTGTTCGACAAGACTGCTGCATCCATTGCGGATACCAGGACTCCCTTAATATTTCCCCCGCCATCCTTTATGGGAACCGCTAGGGTTACAATGACGGTGGAATCTACTTTGCTAACCAGAGGATCGGATATGTTCGACTGGCCAGCCATAGCCTTCTGGAAATATTCCCGGTCCGCCATATTAATGGCTGCACCGGTAGTGGTATAGGCATCTCCGTTGGGCAAGACCGGGCCGCACATACTATATCCCAACCTGGAGTTTTCTGATTTTAGAAGCGGCATCTGCAGTTCCCTGTCCATGCTCTTGATTGCTTCATTGGCGGCCAGGGTTTCCATTATTGCCAATTGCTTTATCACTTCATCCGCGACAGCCTGGCCTGCATCAGTTGCTTTAGTGGTCACCTGGGTTTCGATGGTTTCCATCATGGCCTTCGAAGAGAGGCCATAACTCAGGAAGCCCAAGCCAGAGCATACTAATAGGACCAGGATTACAACATACACGGTCAGCTGTGTCCGTATACTTCTCATTGATTTCTCTCCCTCCCGATAAAAAGTCAGTCCTGCTATCATGGCCTTTGACTAACGTGTGCTGCCATAGATATTGCCAGGACCAATCTAAAAACTTTCAGTATTTCTGTCCCCCCTTTCCTAAGAAATGACCCGATTTGCATTAGAATATGGTCGCATAGTAGTAATTTCTTCATAATTTACGATTAATCCTGCAAATACCGAAAATAAATTGGAAATTTATCTTTAAATAGGACTATGGTCGAAGTCGGGAGATATATTCTTCAGCCAAGAACCGGGGTACTGCTGTTTGAGCCGGAGTGCTGAAGGATAGATGAGCGGAGAAAGAAGAAGGCAATAAAGAAAACGATCCCTGTGCAGCGGGGGACCGTTTTCGATGTCATGCACGTTAAATTGGGGTGGATGCGGGCCGTTTTGTCTAGGCTATTTGAGAGTTGCTGCTGTCCCCCAATAGTTCTTCCCGGGGAGGCTCTATACCGGTAAGATTAGCCTGGTTAATAATAGAGCCCCGGGCAGGTTTACTGTCATCCAGCTTGAATTGCTGCACCAGTTCGTACAGGATACCGGCACTCTCAGCCAGCCTCTCGGAAGCGCTGTTTATTTCCATGGCTGCGTTAGTAGCGGTTTCGGTGTTGTGAGCTATTTCTTGAGAGCCGGCGCTGGCTTCCTGGGCGGTTGCCGCAGTAGCTTCGATAGCCCTGCTGACTTCCTGGATGGAAAGGAGCAGCTGATTCATGTTTCTGCTGGTTTCCTGGGTTAAATCTGACCAGGTATCGGCATCGTTGCTGTAGTACTGCCCCGCGGTGACAGTTCGACCATAATCTGCGATGACGGTATCGTTGATGAACTCCAGCAGGTGGTCGGTGGTATTGATCAGGTTCTGCAGCGCTCCCTGCACCTGTCCGGTTAGGCTGTGTATCCCTTCTACGGTGGAGGAGGAATCTTCGGCTAGTTTTCTAACTTCCTCGGCAACTACGGCAAAGCCTTTTCCATGTTCACCGGCCCGGGCGGCTTCAATGGCTGCATTCAAGGCCAGCAGATTGGTCTGGTTGGCTATATCCGATATGTTAATGGCCAGATGGTTGATCTGCTCAATGACTTTGGCATCTTCCATTGCTTTTTCCACCTCAGCTTTGATGCCGGTATAAATTTGTTCAGATTTTTCCTTGGCTTGGGTTGCTTCCCGTTCAGTATAGCGGGCGCGTTTCTTGATGGGTACCGAGTCTTCGTGGCCTTTCTGGGCCATAGCGTTTACCTCAGTAACCGCAGAAGTGATTTCTTCGGTGGAAGCGTTAATCTCCTCGGCTGCGGCAGAAACTTCTTCCATGCCTGCTACTATTTCTTCTACTGAAGCTGAGGTTTGCTGCATCCCACTGGCTATATTCTGACTGGAGGCGGCCAACTGGTCACTGGATGCCGCAACTTCCTGGGCGTTGCTGAGGATATTGCTCATAGTGGCACGCAGGCTTTGAACCATATTATCCAGGCTGCGGGACATCTCGCCCAGTTCGTCGCCCTGCTTCAGGTATTTGTCGCTTATCTTCACGGTTAAATCCCCGCCTGCTATGGAAGCTGCATACCCGGAAGCGGCCCTTATGGGATTGGAAATAACCGTACCCAGCCAGAAGGCAATTAAAGAACCAAGTATGACGAAGGCTAGAGCCGCCATGAGTATGCCGGATTTTATTTGGTCTACTCCGGCCATTAATTCGTCTTCGGGAGCGCTTACGGCTATGGACCAATCCATGCCCGAAACCGGAGCGAATGACATTAGTTTCACAGAATTGTCGGTCCAGGTATACTTGCCGAAGCCGCTCTGACCGGCAATCATTTTCTCGATGAGTACCAGCAACTCGGATACATTGTTCTTGGTGTCCTGAAAAGGATTGTAGGTATTGATCATATCGTGATTGGGATGCGCTATGACAGTGGCATCTTGGTTAATCATGTATCCGTATCCGGTTTCGCCGAATTCGATGCCTTCTACTACCCTGCTCAGGATTGACGCATCCATTACCGCCGAGAGCACTCCGGTGACATTGCCCCCATCATCTATTATGGGGGCGGCGGCTATTACGATAAGGCTGTTGTCAATTTTGCTGACCATAGGCTCGGTGATGCTGGATTGTCCCTGTATGGCTTTGATAAAATATCCCCGGTCCGCACCGTTGGAAAGTGAACCATCGGTACCGTGGAAGGTGCCGTCTTTTTCCATCAGTCCTATCATGGAATACCCCAAATGCTCTTTTTGAGCTTTCAGGGTAGGCATCATCAGGTTCAAATCCATACTTTTTACAACTGGAGTTGAAGCCAGAGCCTCCACTGTGGTGATGCTTCGGTCTATTTGTTGGCCAACCATGGCTGCTACATCCTGGGCTTTGGCCATTGCGCTGTCTTCTATAGCTGCTTCCAATGCTTGCGAAGACATACGGTAAGCAATCAAGCCGCATCCGCTACAAACCAGTATCACCACCAACACAACATAAGCCGTTAGTTTTATGCGCAAGCTTCTCATATCATACCCCTCCTGATTAAATACTTGCTGCCGACAACTGGAAATCCCATTCCCACAATTATTTGGTAAAGTACTATTCTCCGGCTCTCTATACAATTTTGCCGGATCCTCCTAATTGTGATGTTTATATTTAATGATTTCGTAATTTATACACAAATTATTTAATGAAAATTTTATGCTCGCAAATTACGTTAATATTGAGAAGCGCCAGGTATTCTTGAAGCCCGGAGGGTAGAATATAATAAGATAATATGTCGAAAATTCAGGGAGGTTAGAAGGGATCATGTGATGTAGTTTAGTCGCGGGGTTCCTTTGGCCCCCCGGCGGCATAAAAAGAAAAACCGGGTATATCCCGGTTTCATAGGGCCAAAAAGAGAGCTGCTCCTATTGCATCTTATTGGCCAGATGGCTTATCATCATGTTCTGATTGCGGTTTTCCATGATTATGGCTTGCTCCAGTCCTGCACAGTCGATGTTTTGATTCAGGGCTTCTTTGGTCAGCCACATGGCCAGGGGGTCCTTCTTGGCGATAATTCCGGCCAATTCCAGGGCTGATGCCATCAAATCATCTTTAGGGACACAGCGGGAAGCAAATCCAAGCAGCATAGCTTCTTCAGCATTCATCCAATTGCCGGTGTATAGGTATTCATAAGCTCTGCCGCTGCCGATCATCCGGGGCAGAAAATAACTGCTTCCCATGTCGGCACCGGCCAGGCCCACGTTTACATAGGCGGCGGAAAATCTTGCTTCGGGTGATATGATGCGAATATCGGAAGCAATAGCGAAGCTGAAACCGGCTCCGGCAGCTGCTCCATGGACTATGCATATTATCGGCTGCGGGATTTTACGCATGTTGATCTGCAATTCTCCGATGGGAGTTTGCAAGTCATACATAGATGGGATGTCTTTCATAAGTTTTGGAGTGATTACGTCCTGCACCTCCATACCGCCGCAAAATCCTTTTTCCCCCGAACCCTTAAGGATAACAACCTTGGTGTCCCGATCCCTTTTGAGTTTCAGCCATAGATCATTCAGCTCTTCCAGCATGGCCATGTTCATGGCATTTAACTTGTCGGGCCGGTTTAAAGTGAGAATCATGATTCCGTTTTCCTGCTGTTCCACCAGCAGCGTGGTATACTGGTAAATCATATTTTATTCCCCCCCCTTATAAGTTTTAAAAAGATACGCTGATAATATTTTCTGGTTTCAGGTTGTCTATACCTTCTGATGTGGCTAAAAAATATTTTATTAATATTTTATCTTTAGGCGGGTGCATCATCTCCTGATGAATCCATCATACCCAGCCCAAAAAGAACGGATGCAGGCATGAAGGAAGCCCGCGACAGCAACGTGCCGGGGCACGTCAAATGAGCGGGCTGCTTAATTATTATATACTGGCTGGACTTAACGGCTGGCATCATTTGAGCTGACAGCATCCTGGGAGGGCAGACGAGGTCAATCCATGGGCCCGCCTTCCCAGTACTGCCTGACCTTTCTGAGGCCATAAGCCCCAAAATAGAGCCCGTTGACAAATGCCAGAGGGATGGCCATGGCCCCAAAGACATGAATCTTTTGTTTGAGATCTTCCTTCCCGTCAGTTGTTCTATATCTGGTCAATTCTATCCCTCCTTTTTCTTATTTTTAGCATTTAGGAGAAATATATTGCAGGATATAATTATCACTTTTTGTTAGTTACGGTAGGAATGACTTTAAAAAACAAAAGATAAAGCAAGGTGCCACCTATCAAGAGAAAGAAGAACAGGCTCAACATTTTTATCATCATAAATTAATCACCCGAACTCATTTTTTGCTAAAGTCATCTGATTAATACATAATTTGCTTGAATAAGACCCAGAAAATTATTCAAAGGAGGATAAGGTCAGAATGGCCTGGGCCGAGAGGAGCAAGACTAGAATACTATTGCCACAGCAGCTTCCGGTGACAGTTGGGCCGCAAAGTTTTAAGAGAAGGGGATTTCTTCTTCATGGATTGGTCGAGTGATCATAATGGTTTTTAGACGGGATAAATCAATTTCCCTGGGATGGGAAAGGCGCTTTTTATCTTTGTCCAGGATAATTTTGAGCTTGGGCCGGGTAGGGTTGTTCTTGTTGGCGTCCACAACTATGCAGATATCGCCGGTGGTGAGCTGCACAAAGCTTCCTACCGGATAAATGGCTACATTTGATTTGAGCGCCATCACACAATCGAAGTCAAGGTAGCTGCCGGCCATACGAGTCAGGATATTCAAAGCCTGGGTTACATTGTAGGCAGGACGATAAGGCCGATCAGCTAGAAGGGCATCATATACATCTGCTGCAGCTACAATTCTGGAATGATGGTGTATTTCTGAGCCGACCAAACCTCTCGGATAGCCATTGCCGTCCCATCGTTCATGATGCTGGAAGGCGATATGAGCAGAGAGCAGGGACACATCGGGATAGTTTCGAAGAATAGCAAAGCCATAGTCGGTATGGCGTTTGATCTCATTAAATTCTTCCGGAGTCAGGTCACCAGGCTTGTTTAATATTTCCTTGTCTATTCGGGTTTTTCCGATATCATGCAAAAGTGCCCCAAGGCCTAATTCTTTAAGTTTGGGTTCGCTATAACCCAGGGTCAGTGCAGTTATTATCGACAAAATGCATACGTTTACCGAATGGCCGAAGGTATAATCATCAAAGCTTCTGATATCGGTGAGGTGGAGCAGGGTGTTTCTGTTTTCCAGCAGTTCAGCAATGATGTTCTTGACCAGGTTCTTGACTGCCTCCACGTTGAAGTTGCTGTTCTTTTCCAGGTGAGTGAAACTGCTCTTGATGACTTTAATGGTTTCAGTTCTGGTTTTTTCCGATACAATATCGTACACTTGGGCTTCATCATCCAGCAGACCATCTTTGATATAGATGGATGCTATGCCTAGTTCACTCAGACGCTCTATGTATTTGTCATTTAGAGGCATGCCGGAATTAAGCAATACTCGGCTATCGCTGTCGATGATAGTCCGTGCCACTACCATTTCCGGTTTCAAGTTAGCAGTTTTTATTCTTCTCACAATATCACCTTTATGCTAAAGCTAATATATTATATCGAATAAAATAGCATATTACCTTAATTTCGGTACGCAAAAAATACTTCCTGCAAAAAATGCTAAGATTTAACAAAATTATTAAAATTTCTTGAACTTTTAAGCCAAGGACCTTCTGGCCCTAAGGGCGGTATTCATTTCGGACTCCTAATCCACAGGGATGAGTTGCTATATATAGTGCAAAATGATACATTACATGTAAGTAGCACGAGAATGTATGGAGACAAGCATATGAAAAAACCGAAAAATAATTTTCCCCGGCCGGTATTGAAAAGTTTTGTTGATGATATAAAAAACATGGTCGGCTCCAATGAGGGCCGAATGATTATATTAGAGATGATAGAAGATATACCCTATGAATTAAGGAATTCTCTGATTCAGAATTTGGGTTCGTTTTATGAGCAGGAACTGGTGGATTTTTTTCACCTGTTAAAATTGGAGTATGGAAGAGAGTTTGAACTGATATGCAGCCGGGCTCTGGAGAAGTACAGCATGGCTGGAATAGACACTTCACCGCCCCAGATATTTGCCGGAGTGTTCCACGGGGCCTATGCCAGCATGACCCGTCACAGCGGCAGGATAGCTGTTGATGTGGCTTGGTCCACCGGCAACAAGAAGGTTCAGGCGGAGTGTTTTTACCTGACTTTTAATCCCGATGGTATTCACAGCTTCTTCCTGGTCGAGGGTATGAATGAGCACCGCTATGATACTGATCGCAAGTACCTTAAAGACATGGTCCCCCTTACTTTTGAAGAAGTCTGTTTTTTGGTTTCCCGGGCCTATGAGTATAACGTTCGTCATATGAGCAAGCCGGCCCCGGGTCGGTTCTTGTATCACAAATACCTGAACCAGGCCGGACAATTTTCCAGCCCATGGCAGAGAGAACTGATCGCCAAACTGTCAGTAAGATTAACCCCCAGGCAGATGGTCAATAGCCTTTTCCACGCCATAAAAAACCAGGATATTGATTATGTATATGCCCTATTGCCGACAGGTATATACTTCAATCAGGGCCGATTGGATAACAATCTTCTTCTGCCGGGATGCATGCTGGTAGAAGGGGGGGTAAACGAGGCCCAGGGAACTCATGAGCGGGTCAGTATCAAGGCCTACTCGGTTACTCTGGAGGAGAGGCAGCTGCTTCGCCATGAATATGATATAAAACTGGAGAGAAACCGGGACCGTTCCTGGTATATTGCCTATATAGACAATACTTTGACCGAGAGGATAATGTCGAATTCTGCCATAACTCCTTTTGATAAAGAAATATATTGCCGGGTATATGAGATCATCAATCTTGATCTGCTCTTTGATATCATTGATAAGGTAGATGATATAAGAGATGTCAAAGAACTTCCCTATGGGATGCATATGCGGATTAATTGCAGTGAGGAAGATTTCACTATGCCCGTTTCCGTCTTGAGTGATGTACTGGCCGACCTGGTTATCAATGGGGAGGAATTTGTGGTTATGAGCAGGGATTATAATGCTATCCTGGATTTCGATCATCTTCTGACCCGGGGCATCAATTATCCGGCGGTTAAGACCGGGGAGTATGAGGTTAATGTTTTAACCGCTTTTCGCTACCTGGGAGGGCAGTATTTAAGATTTGAGGATATCCTTCTGCAGGATGAAGTGGACAGTATATTCGAGGATGGGATGAGGTTTATCAGTACCCGCTACTTAGTCAAGGATAGGGATACGGTACTCAAACAGATCGATTCCCTGGAGAATATCGCCTATAGGTTTTCCGATGATTGCGATGTTTTCTATCAGGTGGACGGCGATGATAAGGAGGGCAGGTTCCTGGCCGAATATATGGTGGGGGCTAATTGGATAACCCTCTCTACCTTTGGCGACCGGGACATGAATAGAGCCCGGAAAGACTTCGAAAAGAAAATGTACGAGTGCCTGGAGTTTGACGGAGTGGAGGTTCGCAAAGAGGGAATATTTGATATTTTGACTTGCGAGGTGAAAAAGGAATACCCTGATTTGGAGCAATTCTTAAAGGAGATATACCTCAACAAGTGGTATAGTTCCCAGCTGCCTACTCTGCACGGCATGAGTCCCTGCGAGGCCTGCCAGACGGAGGAAGGAACCCGTTTGTTATGGGCCATGTTTAAGAAAATTAAGGGAAAAAACAGCAACCGCTATGTTTCCATCGGCTCTCCGGGGCTGAATCTGCAGGAATATATAAAGAAGCTGGAACAAAAAAAACCAGAAAACATCTAGCTGCGCTATTGACAGAGACTGGCCCTTTAAATATACTCTATAGATAACCAAATAATTAAGGCTGTGACAGGAACCGACAGGTAAGATCCCTTGATAACAGAGAACCGGAACTGCTGAGAACCGGAATCAACATTTTGCCTGGTGCTCATCCTCGAGCCGCTATCTGAACGGTATTTAAGCCTAGTAGGTGCTGCCGGACGAACAAAAGTCCGTTAACAAGTTGGCATTAATGTGCATCTCAAGAGGTTGTGTTTACACAACAACCAGGGTGGTACCGCGGGAAATCCCTCTCGTCCCTGAAAACGGGCGAGAGGGTTTTTTATACACTTTTTTGGCGAATAAATGCTTAATGCCAGACCAGGAAGGCCAGTGCCTAATGCAGCTAACCCGAACAGCGGCTGACCTGATACGGTGGTTAAGTTTTATATCCATATCATTGGCACCGGAAACGCCGGGCCAATACCCCATAGACTATGGCAGGAACGCAGGAAATGGCAACGGAACCTGAGTCAGTGATATTCAGTTAGTTTCCAGCAGCATGGAAAGGAGATATGGAAGTGAGAAGCGATATTGCTAAAATAGGAGCGGAAAAAGCTCCGCATCGCTCATTGTTCAAGGCTTTGGGTTTGACCGATGAAGAAATATCCAGACCGTTAATCGGGGTAGTTAACTCCAAGAATGATATTGTGCCCGGGCATATTAACCTGGACAAAATATCCGATGCGGTAAAAACCGGTATCAGCATGGCCGGGGGAACTCCGATTGAGTTTCACACCATTGGAGTATGCGACGGCATCGCTATGAATCATACTGGAATGAAATATTCCCTGGGGAGTCGCGAGTTGATTGCCGATTCAGTAGAGATAATGGCTACTGCCCATGCCTTTGACGCTCTGGTTTTTATTACCAACTGTGACAAGATTGTTCCTGGTATGATAATGGCTGCGGCGCGCTTGAATCTGCCTGCGATATTTGTCAGCGGAGGTCCCATGCTGGCAGGGACAATCAACGGAAGAAAGCTGAGTCTTACCCAGGTATTCGAAGGAGTCGGAGCAGTTGCGGCCGGGCGCATGAGTCTGGAGGAGCTGAGCTGCTTGGAGGAAGCCGCCTGCCCCACCTGTGGTTCTTGTGCAGGTATGTTCACTGCTAATTCCATGAACTGTTTGACCGAGGCCCTGGGTATGGGTCTGCCGGGCAACGGTACCATACCGGCAGTATATTCGGAACGAATTCGCCTGGCCAAGCAGGCCGGTATGAAGATAATGGAACTTCTGGAAAAGGATATTCGCCCTCTGAATATAATGACGGCTGAAGCTTTCGCCAATGCCATTCACCTGGACATGGCTATCGGCTGCTCAACCAATTCAGTGCTGCACCTGTTGGCTATCGCTTATGAATGCGGGGTAAGTATTGATTTGAATCTATTCAATGAAATCAGCGCAGTGACTCCGAATTTATGCCGCTTGAGTCCCGCCGGGCCTCATCATATGGAAGATCTTTACCGGGCCGGCGGAGTGCAGGCTATATATAATGAAATCAACCAGCTTGGTCTGGTTAATACCGGATGTATTACGGTAACCGGCAAGACGGTAGGAGAAAATACCGCTGAACAGCCGGTACTGGACTACCAAGTCATCAGGCCGGTGGACGATCCTTACAGCACCAGCGGTGGCCTGGCTATGCTCTTTGGCAACGTGGCCAGGGAAGGCGCGGTGGTGAAGAGGAGTGCGGTGGCGGAAGAAATGATGCGGCACCAAGGCCCGGCCCGGGTATTCAACTCCGAAGAAGAGGCAGTTGAGGCCATACTCTCCAATCAGATTAATTCGGGTGATGTTATAGTGATACGCTATGAAGGACCGCGGGGAGGTCCCGGGATGCGGGAAATGCTGACCCCAACTTCAGCTATAGCCGGAATGGGACTGGATAAGGAAGTTGCTTTGATTACCGATGGGCGATTTTCCGGAGCTACCAGGGGAGCTTCAATCGGCCATGTGTCTCCGGAGGCGGCTGCCGGAGGGATAATTGCTCTGGTAGAAGAAGGGGATCTAATACGAATTGACATACCTTCCCTACGACTGGATCTATTGGTGGAAGACAGGATATTGGAAGAAAGAAAAAGCAAGTGGCAGGAGCCCGAAGCAAGAATTAAGACCGGTTATATGAAACGATATGCTCAAATGGTACAATCAGCAAGTACCGGAGCCGTGTTCAAGAAGTAAGACCCCAGCTAACCGGTTTAATAGCGGGCCAGGCCAGGCCCGCTATTATGTTTTATGGCTTCTTAATTACCGAGCCAGCTCAGGATAAATATTATTTGTCTGGGATAACATATATTTACTCTGTATACTGTATTTAGAGAATCAGTTATTATTAGCCTTGAGAAACGTGGAGGTGATCGTGTGAAGTTAAAGGGAGCCGAGATATTACTGCAGTGTTTGAAACAGGAAGGCGTTGATACCATTTTCGGGTATCCTGGAGGAACTGTTTTACCCATTTATGATGCTCTATATAATTCGGATATAAATCACATATTGGTTCGCCATGAGCAGGGAGCTGCTCATGCAGCAGACGCCTATGCTCGGGTAACCGGTAAAACTGGAGTTTGCCTCGCAACTTCGGGGCCGGGAGCTACCAACCTGGTTACCGGCATAGCTACAGCTAATATGGATTCAATTCCCCTGGTTTGTTTTACCGGCCAGGTAGTAAGCCCGCTGATTGGCAAGGATGCCTTTCAGGAAGCGGATATAACCGGCATTACCATGCCCATTACCAAACACAATTATGTTTTGGAAAGAACCGAGGATGTACCCAGGATGGTAAAGGAAGCCTTTTATATAGCTTCTACCAACCGGCCGGGGCCGGTGGTGGTTGATCTGCCTAAAGACCTGATGGAAAAAGAAATCGAATATGAACCATATAATACGGAGATTAATCTGCGCGGCTACCGGGTTATGAAAGGATGTAATTACGGCCAGGTGGTGTCCGCGGCTGAACTCATTAATAAAGCCGAAAGACCGGTAATTTACGCTGGTGGTGGAGTCGTGAGCTCTGGTGCATCTGAAGAACTGAAGGAACTGGCGGAAAAGCGGAAAATACCGGTTACCACTACCCTGATGGGCATGAGTGCTTTCCCGGGAACCAGTTACCTGTCATTGGGTATGCTGGGCATGCACGGTACTCGGTATGCCAATTATGCTATCGGGGAATGTGACCTGCTGATTGCGGTGGGAGTGCGCTTTGATGACCGGGTTACCGGGAAGATAGCAGAATTTGCTCCTCACGCCCGCATCATACATATAGACATCGACGCCGCTGAAATCGGCAAGAATGTTGATGTTAATATCCCCATTGTTGGCCAGGTGAAGGAAGTATTGAGTGCTATCAACAAGCGGCTGAACCCGGTAGAAGAATTCGGTGAATGGCACCGGATCATTGATCGCTGGAAGGCGGAATATCCCTTAAGATATGGAACTTGTGCCGAAGGCCGCATCATGCCCCAGCACGTTATAGAGAAGATTTCCGAACTGACTCAGGGAGAAGCGATAATAACTACTGAAGTAGGGCAGAACCAGATGTGGGCAGCCCATTACTATAGGTTTAAAAACCCTCGTTCTTTTGTAACTTCGGGAGGCCTGGGGACTATGGGATTCGGTCTTCCGGCTGCCATAGGAGCCAAAGTAGCCTGTCCCAATCTCCCGGTTATCGATATCGCCGGAGATGGCAGCATACAGATGAACATACAGGAACTGGGTACGGCAGTGGCCTATAAGCTGCCGGTAATCGTCTGCATATTGAATAATCAATATCTGGGGATGGTCAGGCAATGGCAATCGCTGTTTTATGGGGGAAGATTTTCCTATACCGACATAAGCGCTCAACCCGATTTTGTTAAACTGGCTGAAGCTTATGGTGCCATAGGCATGAGAGTAACCGATACCCAGGATGTGGATGGGGCACTGAGAGAAGCATTGCAACTGACGGACAGACCGATAGTGATTGATTTCTGGGTGGACCGTATGGCAGATGTGTATCCTATGGTAGCCCCCGGTGAATCTCTGCTAAATATGCTGGGGGAGGAATAGATTATGAAAAAACACACTCTGGCAATAACAGTGGAAAATAGACCCGGGGTTTTAACCAGGGTAGCTACCCTGTTCCGCAGAAGGGGATATAATATTGAAAGTTTGGCGGTGGGGCAGACAGAAAACCCTTCCATCTCTCGTATGACCATTGTTGCTACTGGTGATGATAAGGTTATAGAACAGGTCAGCAAGCAATTATATAAACTGGTAGATGTCATTAAGGTAGTTGATATAACGGACGAGCGCCTGGTTGAGCGGGAACTGATATTGATCAAGGTCAAAGCAGATCCCGGTATCCGCTCAGACATCGTACAGCTGGTAGAGATATTCAGGGCCAGGATTGTTGATATCGGCAAGGATACTCTTATAATAGAAGCTACTGGAGATACCGGTAAAATTGACGCTATAGAAGATTCACTAAAGCCTTTTGGCATATTGGAACTGGTCAGGACCGGAAAAATAGCTATCGTACGGGGGCCTGGACACAATATATAGTTAATTCCGGGATAGGCAATCCCGCTGGCAAATAAAATAATAAAATCAGGAGGATGATATTAATGGCTAAAATGTATTATGATGCAGATGCTAATCTAGATTTACTGAAAGGTAAAACAATAGCAGTAATGGGTTTTGGTTCTCAGGGTCATGCCCAGGCTCAGAACCTGCATGAGAGTGGATGCCAGGTGATAGTTGGCATCAGAAAGCCCCAGGATGAAGAAACCCAGAAAGAATGGGACAAGGTTATTGCCGCTGGTCTTCAGCCCATGACCGTAGCCGAAGCTGCTCAGGCTGCAGACATTATTCACATCCTGCTGCCGGATCAGACCCAGGCCCAGGTGTATAATAATGAAATAAAACCTTATCTGCAGGAAGGAAATGCCCTGGGTTTCTCCCATGGATTCAATATTCACTTCGGACAGATAATACCGCCGGCCTTTGTGGACGTTTTCATGGTAGCACCCAAGAGTCCGGGACACCTGGTCAGACGTATGTATGTTAAGGGGGTAGGGGTTCCTGGTCTGGTAGCAGTGGAACAAGACTACAGCGGAAAAGCCAAAGATCTGGCCTTGGCTTTCGCCTGCGGGATAGGCTGCACCCGGGCCGGAGTAATCGAGACTACTTTCCTGGAAGAAACCGAAACCGACCTCTTCGGCGAACAGTGTGTTCTCTGCGGCGGAGTAACCGAGCTGGTTAAAGCTGGCTTTGAGACCCTGGTAGAGGCAGGATACCAGCCGGAAATCGCTTATTTCGAGTGTATGCATGAACTGAAACTGATTGTTGACCTGATGTATGAGGGCGGCATGGGTTATATGAGATATTCTATCAGTGATACTGCGGAGTGGGGCGATTATATAAAGGGACCCCAGGTTATCGGAGAAGAGAGCAGATATGCCATGTATGAAGCGTTGAAAGAAATCCAGGAGGGCAAATTCGCTAAAGAATGGCTGCTGGAAAACCAGGTAGGAAGGCCCCAATTCAACGCGCTTCGGCGCCACAACCGTGAGCACTTGATCGAGGAAGTGGGAGCTGATTTGAGAGCCATGATGCCCTGGCTGAAAGAGAATAAATAGGAGGTTTGTGAGTGGCGAGCAAAAACCGGGTATATCTTTTTGATACTACCTTACGCGATGGTGAACAATCTCCTGGAGTAAGCTTGAATGAAGATGAGAAGCTGGAAATAGCTATACAGCTGGCTCGCCTGGGTGTAGATATTATCGAAGCGGGATTTCCCGTTTCTTCTCCGGGAGACTTCAAAGCGGTGAAGAGAATCGCTGAAACAGTAAAAGGAACAGTGGTGGCGGGTTTGTGTCGAGCCAGCCGGGAGGATATAGACCGGACCTGGGAGGCTGTAAAAGGGGCGGAAACCCCCAGGATACACACTTTTTTGGCTACCTCTCCCATACATCTGAAGTACAAGCTGCAAAAGTCTCGGGATGAGGTGCTGGCCCAGGCAGTTCAGGCAGTTAAATATGCCCGAAAATATTGCCGTGATGTAGAATTCTCGGCCGAAGATGCCTCCAGGAGCGATCCCGACTACCTGGCCCTGGTGGTTGAAAAGGTTATTGAAGCCGGGGCCACAACGGTTAACCTCCCCGATACCGTGGGATATGCCATCCCGGAAGAATTCGGAGCCTTTATTAAGACTATTGTCAGAAAAGTTCCTAATATCGACCAGGCGGTGGTCAGTGTTCACTGTCATGATGACCTGGGTTTGGCGGTAGCTAACTCCCTGGCCGGGATCTTGAATGGGGCCCGCCAGGTAGAATGTGCAGTGAATGGAATAGGGGAGAGGGCGGGTAACGCTTCTCTGGAAGAAATAATTATGGCCCTGTATACCCGCAAGGCATTTTATGAAAAAGAAATAAATATCAACTATGCGGAAATATACCGAACCAGCCGCCTGGTCAGTTCCCTTACCGGGATGAGCATACAGCCTAATAAAGCCATTGTAGGCAAAAACGCTTTCCTGCACGAATCGGGTATACACCAGGATGGAGTGCTTAAGGACAGGTCAACCTACGAAATAATGAGCCCGGAATTAATAGGCTTAAGCCAGAGCAATCTGGTTCTGGGCAAACACTCAGGCCGACATGCTTTCAGGGATCATATGGAAGAACTGGGTTATTGTCTGAGCGAAGATGAGCTGGATAAGGCATTTGTGGGTTTTAAAGAAATCGCCGACAAGAAGAAGCAGATTACCAATGATGATTTGGAAGCCCTGGTCAAAGACCGGATTTGGGCGGTTCCCGAACGCTTCAGCCTTACTTACCTGCATGTGTCCAGTGGCACAGCGGTAATGCCTACAGCTACGGTCAAGCTGCAGATAGATAATATGACCTTTGAGTCCGCAGCCATCGGGGATGGTCCGGTGGATGCAGGCTGCAAGGCGGTAGATCGGATAACCGATATATACGGGAGTATGCTGGATTATAAACTGAATGCAGTCGGCGGAGGCAAAGACGCCCTGGGCGAGGTAATTTCCCGTATTGAGATTGGCGGCAGTGTATATAATGGTCGGGGTTTAAGCACTGATATCATTGAAGCCAGTGTCAAGTCCTATATTAATGCCATAAACAAATATTACTATGAGAAACATAGAGAAACACAAATAAATGAGGGGAACTAATCCCCCCGGGAAAGGAGCTGCTCTCATGGGAATGACTATCAGTCAGAAGATTCTGGCCGCCCATGCTGGAAGGGATTTTGTTGAGCCGGGAGAATTGCTGAACTGCAAGCTGGACATAGTGTTGGGCAACGATGTTACCGCACCGGTAGCAATTTCCGAATTTAAACGGCTGGAATTGGATAAGGTTTTTGACCGGGATAAAATAGTACTGGTTCCCGACCATTTTGCTCCCAATAAAGATATCAAATCCGCTGAACAGTGCAAGATAATGAGAGATTTTGCCGGCCAATACGGGATCAAGAATTATTTTGAAATTGGTCAGATGGGAATTGAGCACTGCCTCCTGCCTGAGCAGGGACTGGTACTGCCAGGCGATCTGATTATCGGAGCTGACTCTCATACCTGTACCTATGGAGCACTGGGAGCTTTTGCTACCGGAGTAGGGTCTACCGATATGGCTGCGGGTATGGCTACCGGAGAAGCATGGTTTAAAGTGCCGGAATCCATCAAGTTTATATATTATGGAAAACTGCCGGAATGGATCAGCGGCAAAGATCTCATACTCCATACTATCGGTGATATCGGGGTGGAAGGTGCCCGCTATATGTCCATGGAATTCACCGGAGAAGTAATTAAGAATCTTTCTATTGACAACCGTTTTACTATGGCCAACATGGCTATCGAAGCGGGGGGAAAAAATGGCATCATCGAGGCCGATGATATTACCCTGGATTATGTGAAGAGCAGAGCCCGAAGACCTTTTGCCATTTTCCGCTCAGACCAGGACGCTGTATACTGCGAGATTAGAGAATACGATGTTTCCAAGCTGGAACCCGTGGTAGCCTTTCCCCATCTGCCCGAAAACACCAGGCCCATCAGCCAGGCAGCCGGGGTAGCCCTGGATCAGGTAGTGATAGGTTCGTGTACCAACGGCAGAATAGAGGACCTGAAGATTGCGGCCGGGATTCTCAAAGGACGGAAAGTCCATCCGGAAATCCGCACCATTATCCTGCCGGGCACTCAGCAGGTATACCTGGAGGCCCTGCGAAAAGGATATATCGAGATATTTATCGAGGCCGGTGCAGCAGTAAGCACTCCCACCTGCGGACCCTGTTTGGGAGGTCACATGGGGATACTGGCCAAAGGGGAAAAAGCCCTGGCTACTACCAATCGTAATTTTGTGGGCCGGATGGGCCATCCGGAAAGTGAGGTATACCTGTCCAGTCCGGCGGTTGCAGCCGCCAGTGCCGTAAAAGGTAAAATAACCGCTCCCTGGGAGGTTTAAAGGAGGATTAAATTTATGGTTTTTTCAGGCAAGGTTCATAAATTTGGTGCGGATATTGACACTGATGCTATTATACCGGCCAGGTACTTGAATACTTTTGACCCCCGGGAACTGGCCCGGCATTGCATGGAGGACGCCGATCCCGAGTTTCCCAGCAAGGTACAGCCCGGAGACATTATTGTTGCCGACAAGAATTTTGGCTGCGGCAGTTCCAGGGAGCATGCCCCCATTGCTATCAAAGGGGCCAGTATATCATGTGTCATAGCGAAATCCTTCGCTCGTATATTCTATCGTAACTGCATAAATATCGGACTGCCCATACTGGAATGCAGTGCGGCAGCCGAAGCTATAGAAGAAGGAGATGAGGTTCAGGTAGACCTGGAAACCGGCAAAATTGTCAATCTCAGGACTTCTGAAGAGTACCAGGCTATACCCTTTCCCGATTTTATGCAGCAGATCATGGATAAGGGCGGTCTGATCAACTATGTCAGAGACAAATAGTACTCAGAAAAACCCGCGTATAAGAAAGGTGATAGAGGATGACGATAAGGTATAAAATAGCAGTATTGCCTGGGGATGGCATCGGAATTGAAATCGTGCCGGAAGCGGTTAAGGCTTTACAAGCAGTGGCAGAAAAATTTGGACATCAGTTTGACTTTACCGAAGCCCTGGTAGGAGGAGCCGCTTACGATGCGGCAGGACACCCGCTACCGCCCGAAACTCTGGCTATATGCAAGAGTTCTGACGCGGTGCTTTTGGGAGCCATCGGCGGGCCCCAGTATGATGACCTGCCGGTACACCTGCGTCCGGAGGTGGGAGCTTTACTGCCCTTGAGGAAAGAACTGGCTCTATTTGCTAATCTGCGCCCCTGTATACTGTTCCCGGGTTTACTCCAGGCTTCTACCATAAAGGAAGAAGTCATACAGGGAGTAGATATAATGGTGATACGGGAATTGACCGGGGGATTATATTTTGGAGACAAAAGCCGGGAAAAAACTCCGGATGGAGGCCAAAAAGCTACTGATGTACTAACTTATTCCACCCATGAAATCGAAAGGATAGTACGCTTGGCTTTCGAGGTAGCCGGGAAGAGAAGAAAAAAATTATGTTCAGTGGATAAGGCCAATGTTCTCGAGTCTTCCCGTTTATGGAGAGAGACGGTTATTGCTCTGGAGAAGGAGTATCCGGAGGTTGAAACCAGTCATATGTATGTAGACAACTGCTCCATGCAGCTGATAAGAGAACCCCGGCAGTTTGATGTTATAGTAACAGAAAACATGTTTGGAGACATATTGACTGATGAAGCTTCCATGCTGACCGGCTCTATAGGCATGCTGCCCAGTGCTTCCATCGGAGGAGAAGTAGGATTGTATGAACCTTCCCACGGAAGTGCCCCGGATATAGCCGGAAGAAATATTGCCAATCCCCTGGCCACTATTTTGTCAGCGGCGATGATGCTCAGATATTCATTTAATATGGACCGGGAAGCTGCAGTTATGGAACAAGCGGTTAACAGAGCATTGGAAGAAGGATACCGGACCGGAGATCTGCTGGCCGGCAGTGATCCAGGAGAGACAGCAATTAAAGTGATGGGAACCAAAGAAATGGGAGATATCATTGCGGCCAAAATAAGGCTGCTGTAGATTGGATGGTAATAGAAGTGAGGAGGGCATAATATTGGGAATAAAAAATTGGATGTAGCGGTCTATGATACCACTCTGCGGGATGGTTCGCAGGGAGAAGGTTTATCCTTTACCATTGATGATAAGCTAAAAATCGCTAAAAAGTTGGATTACCTGGGTATTGCCTATATTGAGGGCGGTTGGCCGGGCAGCAACCCCAAGGACCTGGAATTTTTTCGTCAGGCAGTTGGGTTGGAGCTGCAGCAGGCCAGGATTACTGCTTTCAGTTCTACCCGCAAACCGGGGATTAATGTAAAAACGGACAGCAATATCAAGGCGGTGCTGGAGGCTGGAGTATCCGCAGCTACCATATTCGGCAAATCATGGGATTTCCATGTAACCCGGGCGTTAGAGACTACTCGGGAAGAAAATCTGAAAATGATTAGAGATACCGTCGTATATCTCAAAGATAAGGGCCTGGAAGTAATATTTGATGCGGAACACTTTTTTGATGGATATAAAAACAATCCGGACTATGCCCTGGAGGTGCTGGGGGCAGCAGAATCAGCTGGAGCTGACTGCCTGGTTTTGTGTGACACCAACGGCGGAACTATGCCCTGGGAAATCGCTGACATATTTGAAAAGGTAAGAACTAACAACCAGCGGCAGCTGGGAGTGCACGTGCATAATGATTCCGGCTGTGCAACCGCCAACACTCTGATGGCAGTCCAGCATGGTTGTGTGCATGTACAGGGAACCATGAACGGCTATGGTGAACGCTGCGGCAACGTGGACCTGTGCACGGTGATAGCGGGATTGGAACTTAAAATGCACCGGCGAGCTTTGCCAGCCGGTAATCTGAAACGGCTGACGGAAGTATCTCGTTATATCAGTGAAATAGCCAATATGCCGCATCACAACAACCAGCCCTATGTGGGACACGGAGCCTTCGCTCATAAGGGCGGAATACATGTAAGTGCGCTGCTCAAGGATTCTCTTACTTATGAACATATTGATCCCGAAGCGGTGGGGAACCACAGACGAGTGCTGGTTTCCGAGCTATCCGGACTTTCCAATTTATTATATAAAGCCCGGGAGTTTAATATAGATGTAAACGAATATGATGCTGAGACCCGGAAAGTTATAAGACAGATCAAGGAATTGGAAAACCAAGGCTTTCAGTTTGAAGGTGCGGAAGCTTCAATGGAACTATTGCTGAGAAAAGCATTCGGGCAGTTTAAGGAGTATTTTGATTTACAGAACCTGAAAATTATTCTGGAAAAGAACGGAGACGGGGAGATGACATCTGAAGCTATGATCAAAGTAGCCATAGATGACAAGGTGGTGCATACGGCTGCTGAAGGTGACGGACCGGTTAATGCCCTGGATAATTCTCTGAGGAAAGCTTTGCATGAAGTGTTCCCGGATATAGAAGAGATGCATCTATCCGATTACAAGGTTCGGGTGCTGGACGGGAGCCAGGCCACTGCTGCCCGAGTCCGGGTTTTAATCGAGTCGGGAGATCACAGTAGCAAGTGGAGCACGGTAGGGGTTTCGGAAAACATTATTGAAGCATCCTGGCAGGCATTGGCGGACAGCATAAATTACAAGCTGATGAAGAAGAATATGGAAAATTAGCAGACAATAGCGAATAGAAGAACCCTATTTACTTTAAGAATAGTTTATCCGTATATAGCTATCATAAATAAGGGGCAGGTCTTCAGTCAAACCGCCCCTTTTTTGCCGAAATGAATCAGATTAACAGAGTTATGCCAGAAGTTTGACGGAAAACAATGGCGATAAATTGGGATTAACATATTGACTAAAAGCTATTTGTTCTATACACTGATGAAGGTGCGGAATTATTTAATATGGCAAATTATGTAAATACATAGGCGATAAACATAAAGTGTGGGGAGGTAGTTATTTTGCGGAGCCCGGTGATAAATTGCTATCGGGCAATACTGGCGCAGGTAAACCAGCTAGACAGTATATATCAGCCCAAATCTCAGCTCAAGGAATTATACATGGATTTAACGGAACTGGCTTATTATTTGCTGGAGGAAAATGAACATCACGCCTATATGGGTATCGAGCAAATGTTTGAAACCATAGAGGAAGTAGATCGACAGGCATCCATTAATAAGGCCAGCAGAGAGGAAATCGATTACATAGTAGGAGAAATCAAGACCCATCTTGAATTCTTGGCTATGCAGTTAAACTCATCCAGGCTCAGAACCCATATTCAGTAAAGATATTTTTTATCCCGGCCGCATATATGGTCGGGATATTTACTATATATAGGGTAATTGACTTCCGGCTGGCCATGATCCGGCCAGGACTTGTTCCCTATGTTTACGATACTATGATATGATATATAAAAGTGTCTCTGGTAAATTATACATACAAGGATAACGAGGTTACGAGATGTTCTCCGCTTCCTTATTTTTCAGCTGGCGCAAGCAAATTGTGGTGCTGGCAGAGTGCCTTACATGTTTAAATAAACGGGGGGATTTACCTAGATGAAGGCTATGATAATGGCGGCAGGGGTGGGATCACGTTTGATGCCCCTGACCATGCATATCCCCAAGCCTATGGTTCCGGTTGGAAACCGTCCCTTAATGGAACACATAGTCCGTTTACTGGAACAACATGGCTGTAAACAGCTGATAGCCAACCTGCATTATCAACCCCGGGTGATCAGGGATTATTTTAAAGACGGCACCAACTATGGGATATCCATTACTTACTCTCCGGAAGAGGAGTTGCTGGGAACTGCGGGGGGAGTTAAGAAATGCGAATGGTTTCTGGATGATACTTTTGTGGTTATCAGCGGGGATGCTTTAACCGATATTGATATAACCTCTCTGTTTCACTTTCATCGGAGCCATGGAGCTCTGGCAACTATTGCTTTAAAAAAGGTAGAAGAAGCGGAACAATTTGGGATAGTAATTACCGATCGTGAAAATAAAATAAGAAGTTTTCAGGAGAAACCCAAATCCTGCGAAGCCTTGAGTGACATGGCTAATACGGGTATATACATATTCGAGCCAGAAATTTTTAAATACATTCCTGCCCGGCAGTTTTATGATTTCGGCAAACAGGTTTTTCCTCATCTAGTAAAAATAGCTGCACCCTTTTATGGGATCAGCACCAGTGCTTATTGGTGTGACACAGGAAATATAGATACCTACCGCCAGGCCCACCTGGATCTCATGGATGGTCAGGTAAAGGTTTTATCTTCGGGGCAAATGATCTATACCTCAGATGGTGCCCGGAGTCTGGCTGGCCGTCAGGTGAAATTCAGGGATAGGGTCAAGATTAAGGGCTCGGTAGTCATTGGAGATGGATGTGTGATAGGATCTGGAGTGACCTTATCAGATTGTGTGATATGGAATAATAGCATAATTGGAGATGATTCGATAATAAATGAGGCGGTAGTAGGATCTGCCTGCCAGCTGGGAACCGGGGTGCGGCTGGAGAGCGGGTCAGTTGTGGGAAGCGGCTGCCGGCTCAGTGACGGGAATATAATACCTGCAGGCTCCAAGGTGTTTAATACCACTATTGGCGATGCTGAACGGGAGCAGGGTCAAATCGGCTGATTAATCGGCAAAAAAACAGTCCTGCAACTGGCAGGACTGTTTAAGATACTTTTCTATAACTTTAATATTTCCTGGAAATCAGCATCCAGGTCCCCCATGTCAAATTCCTGGACATCTTTAAGATTCTCTTCCCTTAAAGGAATTACGTTCATGATATAGAAACGATCGTTTTCTTTTATGAGTATGGCAATCTCCATGGATACAGCATCGCTGCCCTGGGATAACTCATACACCACCAGTGCTGAGTATTCACCGGTCCGGGAATAAGCCGGGTTGATTGCTATACTTACGTCAGGCGGGGTAGGGTTCTGTTCTTCCACCCGGGCAAAAAACTTGGCGGCTTCCTTTTCCAGGGCTGGTCGTTCAGCCAGCAATTGAGCAGGCTTATGATCAGCATAGTCCGGCAACAGCTGGGCAGCCCAGAAAACACTTATGTTTTGGGCGGCCAGGTCAAAATCCTGAATAAAAAAAGCTTCATAAAATTCAGCCACTGTATCCTCCGGGGTTGGGTTTTCTATAAACGCGGCATAATAAAACATAGCGGCCAGAATAACCACTGCCAGTACAGGCAGACTGCGGGGTATTTGGTAAGTGCCTTTGTCCAATTCCTATAACCTCCTGTATTTTAGGGTTTACTGATAATCAAAATTGTAGCAGATTAGGACATATAGATAAAGAACATTTATTAGGAGGGGTTCCGTGAAACGCACAATAGCAGTGATTGGGGCGGGTCCTGCGGGTATGATGGCAGCAATTAATGCCCGAGCCAATGGTGCTCAAGTTATTCTAATAGAGAAGAACCGCCGGGTAGGGAAGAAACTGGGCATCACTGGAAAGGGACGGGGGAATATAACATCCATGGCCGATCGGGATGATTTCATTGCCGCTTATCCTGGAAACGGACGGTTTCTATATAGTGCTTTGTCAGAGTTTTCCAATTATGATTTAATAGAGTACTTTGAACAAAAAGGTTTGAAGACCAGGGTGGAACGAGGAAACAGGGTATTCCCCGAAAGCGAAAGGGCACTGGACGTGGTAAATGTGCTTTGCCGGCAGTTAGAGGCCAACGGGGTGAAGGTTTTACTGGATCGGCAGGTCAGCCGCATATTAGTAGAAGGGGAAAGAGTGGCCGGGGTGGTCAGCCAGGGGGAGCGGATACATACTGATGCGGTAATCATTGCTACCGGGGGCTTGTCCTATCCGTCTACCGGTTCTACCGGTGATGGATACAGGTGGGCTGAAGCCGCTGGTCACCAGATAATTGATCCCCGGCCATCACTGGTGCCGCTGGTGATCGCGGAGGGATGGGTCAAGGAGCTGCAAGGGCTCAGTCTCAAGAACGTGCGGGCCTGGGCCAGTAAAGAGGATGGAGCGGCTATTAACAGCGATTTTGGAGAAATGCTTTTTACTCATTTTGGCGTTTCAGGCCCAATTATATTGAGTATGAGCAGTGATATAGGCAGATACCTGCACCAAGAGAAACAAAAGGTCCGGCTGCTTATCGATTTGAAACCTGCTATTAGTCAGGAGAAATTGGATGAAAGAGTACAGAGGGATTTAATTAAGTATTCCCGCCGTAATATTCGCAACTCACTGGGGGATCTTCTGCCCAGGAAGATGATACCAGTTATTATTGCCCTGAGCGGGATCCATGGCGACAGGGAATGCAGCAGTATAAACCGGGAGGAAAGGAAAAGACTGGTGAACCTATTGAAGAATTTCCCTATGACCGTGGTTGATACCCGGCCGGTGGCGGAAGCTATTGTAACCGCAGGCGGAGTAGATGTAAAAGAAGTGAACCCTCGTACCATGGAGTCCAGGATTATTCGGGGCCTGTATTTTGCCGGAGAAGTGCTGGATGTTGACGGGTATACCGGAGGATTTAACTTGCAAGCTGCTTTTTCCACCGGATATGTGGCGGGGAAACATGCTGCCAGACCCTAATAAGCTTGGATTGCAAAAATATTCACAATTGACGCTTGGAGGTACTTCTGTTATCATTTGTTCAAGTTTAGACTACATACAAGTAACAGGGGGAATAGAAATCATGTCAGCAAGCGTAAAATACCGGGGTTCGTCGGGATACATTGTATCAGATGAACTCAGCAACAGTGTTAACATAGCTATAGCTCTTAAAAAGCCGCTCCTGATCAAAGGGGAACCGGGAACGGGGAAGACCATGCTGGCCCAGAGCATAGCTGAATCCATGAACATGGAATTGATAATATGGAACATCAAATCAACTACCAAAGCCCAGGAAGGCCTGTATGTATATGATACCGTACAAAGGCTGTATGACAGTCAATTTGGAGAGAGTGATGTATCCAACATCAAAAAGTACATAAAACTGGGTAAACTGGGGGAAGCCTTCGTAGCACACAAGCAGGTGGTCCTTTTGATTGACGAGATCGATAAAGCCGATCTGGAATTTCCCAACGACTTGTTATGGGAATTGGATCAGATGAGTTTTTATATACCAGAGACAAAAGAGACCATAACCGCCAGGCAGCGCCCTATTGTCATTATTACCAGCAACGCCGAAAAAGAACTTCCCGATGCTTTCTTGCGGCGCTGCATCTTCCATTACATTGCATTTCCGGACCCGGAAACCATGGAAAGTATCATTGGCGTTCATCATCCCCAACTGGAGAGGAAGCTGCTGGAACAGGCCATGGAAACCTTTTACATGCTGCGCAATATTGCGGATATACAAAAAAAGCCCAGTACCAGTGAGTTGATTGATTGGCTGCAAGCCCTGGTAGTGGGAGGAATTAGCCCGGGCAAGATTAAAAAGGAAATACCTTTCCTGGGGGTTCTGCTCAAGAAAAACGAGGATCTGGATGTTTTACTCAATCAGCTGCAGGGCCGGGGCAGCCCAAAAAACAGCAACGTTATGGGACGTTTTCGATAATAACCATGCTGGGAGCGAATAGATGTTTACCAATTTTTTTTATACACTGAAAAACTATGGCCTGCCGGTGTCTCTCAATGAATGGCAGTCACTGCTGGAAGGCCTGGAAGCCGGCTTGGCCGGATCAAGCCTGATTGGCTTTTACTACCTGGGCCGGGCTATGCTGGTTAAGACCGAAGCTCATTATGACCGCTTTGATATGGCCTTTGCGGCCTTCTTTAAAGACATAGAAACCCCGGAAGGACTGCCCGATAAGATTTGGGAATGGCTGAATAAAGAACTGCCCGAGTTGGAGGTTACTGAAGAGATGCGCAGAAACCACCAGCAGTTGGATTTGGATGAATTGAAACGGATGCTGGAAGAGAGGCTGAAGGAGCAAAAAGAAGAGCATCATGGGGGCAATCGCTGGGTAGGTACGGGCGGAACCTCACCCTTTGGTCATTCCGGTTATCATCCCGGAGGAATAAGGATAGGGGGAGAAAGCCGAAACCTCTCGGCGGTCAAGGTAGCAGGCATGAGAAGATTCCAGGAATTCAGGACTGATGAAACCCTGGGAGTCAGACAGTTCCAGGTGGCATTGCGTAAACTTCGGCAGTTTACCACCCGTCTGGATGGTGCCAAAACCGAATTAGACCTGGATGCCACCATAGACAAAACATGTGATAATGCAGGAAGGTTGGAACTGGTATGGAACCGGCCCCGGGAAAACTCGATCAAGGTTCTGCTGCTAATGGATTCAGGTGGTTCCATGATATCCTATAGCAGGTTGTGCAACCAGCTATTCACTGCAGTTAACCGGACAGCCCATTTCAAGGATTTAAAAGTATTCTATTTTCATAATTGCATTTATGATTGGATGTTTCACGATACCCACTGCAGTGTGAACGATTATACTCCTACCGAGTATATCCTGAATCACCTGTCATCTGATTATAGGGTTATCATTGTAGGTGATGCCAGCATGGCTCTTTATGAATTAACCCGGCCCGGAGGAGTAATCGATTGGGAATTGTACAATCATAAACCAGGTTTGGAATGGCTGAATATGTTAAGACGCAAATTTGAATACTCGGTATGGTTAAATCCCATTCCCAGAAAATACTGGAGTTGGATGGATGGTTCATACACCATCAAGAAAATAGCAGAAATATTCCCTATGGAAGAATTAACCTTAGACGGCTTGGATAGAGCTATTAAAAGCCTGAAGAGCCGGCAGGCAACCAGCGCCGGCTAAATGTGACTGGTTCTGACCAAACAGGGGGACGGTTCTTGTGGCACATAGCTAAGGCTATGTGCCACAAGAACCGTCCCCCTGTTTGGTCAGGTGAATAAAAAAGTCTGGAATTATCATGCTTGATATGCTAAACTAATTAAAAAATATTACATAAGCGTAATTTACCGTAAGAAAAAAATGAAATGATAAATATGAGGGAGGTTTTAAAATGAATTTTAATCTGACCAAAGAACAGTCATTATTGCAGTCCATGGCCCGGGAGTTTGCGGAAAAGAGGCTGGAACCCATGGCCCGGCAAATTGATGAGGAAAACCATATACCCGGGGAGATATTTACTGAAATGGGTGAACTGGAGTTATTCGGGATACCCATTGCTGAAGAATATGGCGGAGCCGGAGGCGGATACGATGGTTATGTGCTGGTAATGGAACAGATCGCCCGGGTGTCCGGAGGAGTAGCCATGACTCTGGCAGCACATACTCTGGGACTGGGCGCGATTGAGAAGTTTGGCAGCGATGCCCAGAAGCGCAAGTATTTGCCTGATGCCTGTAAAGGCAAACACATAGCTTCCTTTGCTTTTACCGAGCCCGCAACTGGGTCTGATCCCAAACAGTTGACCAGTACCGCAGTGAAAGAAGGGGATTTCTATATTATAAATGGCACCAAACGCTTCATATCCAATGCCAATCAGCCAGGCCCCTGTGTAGTATTTGCCCGGGAAAGTGAAAGCGGTGAAGTGACGGCCTTTATAGTTGATAAGTGGTGTGAAGGCTACTCCATATCCGAACCCTGGGCCAAGGTTGGAATGAAGGGCGGGGTGCTGGTGGATATTTATATGGAGGATATCAGGGTACCGGCGGAGAATCTCTTGGGTAAACTGGGACAGGGTTTCCCTATACTTCTATATGGTATCGCCCTGGGAAAAGTTGGAACTTCAACCGCGGCTCTGGGCGGAACCTTGGCAGCTATGGATGAAGCGGTCAAATATGTTAAGGAGAAGACCCATCGAGGAGCTCCTATTGCAAAATTTCAGGCTATTCAGCTGAAGATTGCGGACTTGAAAATTAAATACGAAACCGCGCGCTGGCTTTGTTATCGTTTGGGATGCTTGGCCAATGACATCAAAGACCCGGCTGCCTTTGCGGCTGAAGCAGCATTAGCCAAGGCTTATTGCGGGGAAAATGTGGTTGAGGCGGCTCGGATTGCCATGGATGCTCATGGTTCTTATGGATTAATGAAAGACTATAATATAGAGCGCATTCTCAGGGATGCCCTAATTGGTCCCGAAATTGAAGGGGTTACCGACATGCAGAAAATGATAGTTGCGGGGTCAGTATTAAAAGGATAAAGTGAGGTGCAGCTAGCAGATGGAAGAAAAATTCGATGCTATAATTGTTGGGGCAGGACTGGCAGGACTTGGTGCTGCCTATACCCTGGCCCAGGAAGGCCTGGAAGTGCTGTTGCTGGAAAGAGGAGATTATCCAGGGTCTAAAAACGTAACCGGGGGCCGTATCTACCTTAACCCCGTCAGAGAATTGTACCCTGATCTATGGAAGAAAGCTCCTCTTGAACGGCACATAACCCAGGAGGGGGTCAGTGTCATGGCCGGCCAGCGTTCCTTGAGTGTTTCCTACCGGGGAGATGAGCTGGCAGAAGAACCCTACCAGAGTTATAGTATATTGCGAGCCAAATTCGATCGCTGGATGTCTAAACAGGCGGAGAGAAAAGGTGCCATGCTGGTCAGTCGCAGCAGGGTTGATGATTTGATCATTGAAAACGGACGGGTTGAAGGTGTTTATGCTGGCGGGGATGAACTGCGTTCTCAGGTAGTTATCGCCTGTGATGGAGTACTCTCCTTGATGGCGGAAAAGGCGGGCTTGAGAAAACCAGGTTCAGCGGGTCAATATGGAGTAGGCTTTAAGGAAGTTATCGAACTTGACTCTGCTCTGATTAACGAAAGGTTTGGCCTGGAAGACGATGAAGGAGCCGCCCGTCTGTTCATGGGAGAAGTGACCCGGGGAAAATTTGGCGGCGGGTTTCTGTATACCAATAAAGACAGCATCAGCCTGGGTATAGTAGTGGGCATCAAAGACCTGATGGAAGGCCAGCCTGTCATTCAGGCTCCGATACTGCTGGATGAATTCAAGCAGAGACCGGAAGTGTCCCGACTGATCAGGGGCGGGGAAACAGTGGAATATTCGGCCCATGTGATTCCCGAAGGCGGGCTCAAGGCCATTACTAAACTATCCGGAGATGGAATTCTGGTAGCCGGTGATGCCGCCGGGTTCTCCATGAATATTGGAGTAACCGTACGGGGAATGGAATATGCTCTGGCTTCAGGATATTATGCCGCCCAGGCTGTTATTCAGGCTAAAGCCCGGGAAGACTTTAGTGCTGCCAGTCTGGCCTCGTATGAATCTATGCTCAATGACAGCTTTGTTATGCAGGACTTCAAAAACTTCAGTGAAGCACCGGAGGCCCTGGAGAATCATCGTTTTTACACTTATTATCCGGAACTGGCCGGTAATATTATGCGAGATCTGTACAGCGTTACGGCGGGGAATAAGGAAAAAATCTTCCCGACTGTAAAGAAATATTTTGGCACCGGCGAATTATGGGCAATATTTAAGGATATGCGGAAGGTGATGAAAATATGAGTGAAATCATGGGATTGAAAGCTAAACTGGGGTTGGATGTTTTCAAACACGATAAAGAACCGCATATAAAGATTAAAGCGGGAATGGAAAAAGATCCTCGTTTGAAAAGGGCGATACTGGTCTGTCCGGCAGGTCTATATGAAGAAAACCAGGATGGTGAGGTGGAGCTGACCATAGATGGTTGTCTGGAATGCGGTACCTGCCGGATTGCCTGCGGAACCGAGGTGTTGGATTGGTATTATCCCAGCGGGGGAGCCGGAGTGCAGTTTCGTTTTGGCTAAGACGGCAGAGGAGAGCTGTCACAGCGGCGGTAAATTAAAGCTGCTCCGCAGTTTCTTCCGATAATTAAAACCGGAAAATTAATACTAGGAATTTCAAGGGGGTAATGGGATGAATATAGTCGTGGCTATGAAGCAGATACCGGATTTGCAGCAGATCAGAATTCGTAATCGCGAACCGGTACTGGATGGAGTGCCTGCAACACTGGGGCTAATAGATAAAAATGCCTTGGAAGCTGCGGTGTTGCTGAAAGAAGAGCAGGGAGGCAAAGTTATCGTTCTGTCAGCCGGCAATGAGGAAGTGGAAGAGACAGTGAAGGAAGCGCTGGCAGCCGGTGCTGACGAAGGATTTCTGATATTGGATGATGAACTGGAGGGTGCAGATGGCGGCGTTAAAGCCCGGGTTCTGGCAGAAGCCATAAAAAAGATTGATGATGTGGGTCTGATACTGTTTGGTGAAGGCAGCGGGGACAATTATTCCGGACAGGTAGGATCAAGGGTGGCGGAGTTGTTGGATCTGCCCCAGGTAGGATATGCCAGCAAGATCGAAATCAACGACAACGGCGCAGTAATAACTCGTTCGCTGGAAGACGGCGAGGAGATAATAGAAACAAGTCTGCCGGTAGTGGTAAGCGTACTGGGAGATATTAATGAGCCCAGAATTCCCTCGGTAACTCAGATTTTAAAAGCAGGGAAAAAACCCAAAGAGGTGCTGGAACTGGAAGACCTGGAACTCAATCTGACCGGTCTGCCGGAAATAAAAACCCTCAGTAATCTGGCACCTGAAACCGACCGCAAGCAGGTTAAAATCAGCACCGTGGAAGAACTGATAAAGGCACTAAAAACCGAAGGAGTAATATAGGGAGGGAATACCAATGGCAGTACTTATATACAGTGCAACCCCGGGGCTGGCCCTGGAGTTGATTACCGCGGCCAGGAGAATAGATGAAGCAATAATCGCCGTGAGTATTAATGACGATAGTATGGCTGCGGCCCTAAGGGAAGCCGGTGCCAGAACCATTAAAATAAATCACCCCCAACTGCTGATCGGGGATACCCGAGCGCTTGCGGCAGCATTAAAGCAGGTAGCGGATCGGGAACAAACGGAAACGGTTTTCTTGTCATCAGACCGCCGGGGGAAAGAGCTGGCCGGACGGCTGGCCCAGGCCATGGGTGCCGGATGCCTGACTGATGTAGCCGCTGTCAATCTGGATGCGGGCAAAATAGAATGCCAGCGCAATGCCCTGGGAGGCGCTACTATTGCCACTCAGTATGTAGAAGGGGCACAGGTTATCGCTCTCAGACCCCGTTCCTATGAAGCGGCGGGGGCGGGAAATGGCAGCCTGGAAGAAATGCAGGCAGAGATTAAAGAGTCGGGACTCAAGGTAGTGGATTATAAGCCCAAAGCCGGGGACAGGGTTAATATAGAAGCGGCCGAAATACTGGTGGCGGTCGGGCAGGGACTCAGTGATGAGGAGAAACTGGCAGATGTACAGACCCTGGCCGCAAAACTGGGTGGAGAAGTAGCTTGTTCCAAGCCGGTAGCTACCGATAAGAAATGGCTTTCCGAGGAGAGAGTCATCGGATTGTCCGGCAAGAAATGCAAGCCTCAGCTGGCCCTGTTATTTGGCATATCCGGTCAGGTGCAGTTCACGGTTGGTATACGGGATGCCCGGGTGATTGCAGCTGTTAATACCGATGAAAACGCTGCTATAAACTATATGGCAGACTATATCATGCAGGCCGATCTGCACGACGTTATCAATGAACTGAACCAAAAACTCTAGGGGACGGTTATCGAACCAAGTGTGAGCCAAGGAACGGTTCTTGTGGCACATAGCATTAGCTATGTGCCACAAGAACCCTCTCCTTGGCTCACACTGCTTACTTCATTTATGAGTTTGCATGGGGTATAATTGCTTAAATTGGGTTTTGCCTTATGGTATTGTTCGGGAAAGGTTGTGGCTTATGTGAGTATTGCTCTGGGAATCATGGCTGCGGTGATTTTTATTATTTACGGTATCTATTTTGCCGCGATTTTAAGAGGGAATCCTCAAGTCCTGGAGTTGGAAATGAGGGGGGCTTTTGCAGCCTGGCTCAGAGAAGGCAAGGGATCAGGCCGGGTCAAATTGATGATCTTGCTGCTGGCATCATTGATATTGGAAGCATTGTATTTTGTGCTGGCTTTCCTGGTTTTGCATAACCCGGTGATGATTATTCTGACTCTGATTCTGGCTGGAGAAGAACTGCTTCATCTGGTGGTAGTTGTTAATTCCGCTCAAAAATACTGGCAAGGACGGATCGAAGCTGAGAGAATATTAAACTGGATTATTGAAAGAGTCAGTGCGGTATTTTTCTTTACTCATGCCTTCCTGGTGCTGGTAAGTCTGATATTGTTTAATTGAGATGGAGGGGAGCAAGTTTGTTAAGACAAACCCGACTGGCTTTAAGCAGTATATCAATTTACCGGAACATACTGCAGGATCCGGTTGTACATGCCCTGAAGGAGGTACTTGATCAGGGTATATATCAATCAGACCTGCTGAAGCTTAGCGATGATTATTATTCATTTCTCAACCGGGTATTTTGCACCCGGACGTCGTTTCAGCGCCATTTTATGGAGCTGATTCTCTTTGATGACAATCCGTTCAGCTGGGCTGCCGAGATGGAGAGATTCAAGGATATCGATCCGGTGTTGCTGGCTGCGGTTAAGCAGGATCTCAAGCATCTTCAATATATATACCGGCTGGATCTTAAACAATTGGAAATTCAACTACAGATAACAGATTCAGAAATAGCCTTCAATCTTCCAGTATTTAAGCCCGGATCGATGGCCGAACGACTGGCCCGGTCCCGGGATTGGCCGACCGAGATGGAAAACCTGGCTTGTCATTATTCTGATTACTCACGGGGAATAGCCGCCAGGTACCAGGCGTTGCACTTTTCGGCCGAAAGAGGGCTGGAGGGGATTGACAAGCCTGATATGCCGGTGATGGACGATTTGATCGGCTGTTCCCGGCAAAAAGATTTATTGTGTTGCAACACCGAGAACTTCCTGGCAGGATACCCGGCCAATAATGTTTTGCTTTTCGGGCCCAGGGGGACCGGCAAATCCAGTATGATCAAATCACTATTGAAAAAATATGAACATAAGAAATTGCGCCTGCTGGAGATAAAGCGGGAACAAATAGATTTACTGCCCCAGGCGATGAGAGTGCTGGGTGAATACAGCCTGAAGTTCATTATTTTCATTGACGATTTATCCTTCGAGGAATATGAGACCGGGTACAAAGGTCTCAAAGCGGTGTTGGAGGGGGGGCTGCTCGGGCAGGGAAATAATGTCCTGATTTACGCCACCTCCAACCGCAGACACCTGGTCAGGGAATTTTTCAGTGACCGGGGTAAAATGGGAGAGGAAGTTCACTCCATGGATACTATGCAGGAAAAACTCTCCCTGGCTGATCGCTTCGGATTGAGCTTAAGTTTTGAGACTCCGGATAAACATACCTACCTGCAGATAGTGGAACACCTGGCCCAAAAGAGTCAGATCAGCCTGGATCTGCCGACTTTGCACAGCCAGGCTTTGGAATGGGAACGTAGCCGGCATGGTCCTTCCGGGCGGACCGCCCGGCAGTTTATTGATTCCCTGGCCCGCAGCCAGAGATAATCGTCGGAACCATTCCTCACCCGGTTATATCTGGCGGGAAAGAAAGAGAGGAACAAATTTATCGGTGATTTTTACTCCCAACACCGCGTAGCTGGCCTGAAAAGAGCCGGTTTTTACCTGCTGCCCTCCCTGGATATCGTTGACGGGAAAATCCATGGCTTGGGCCGTGGAGTTAAAAACCCGGATGACGATGGCTTTCTTCTTATTATCCAGTCCAAGTTTCTGCATGGTGTTTTCCCAGGTTGTGCTGCTTACCTGCCAGTAAAGCTGGAGGCTGTCTTTATGAGCCTGGATACGGAGCACATCCTGTTCCGCAACAGTATTCGGATCCGGGAAGTCGAATAATTCCGGGGAACTTTCAAATCTAATTCTCTCCCGGGCTTCATGATCCTCTTCCGGGGAGCGTTTTTCCAAACTGGACAAGATCCAGTAGATCATTACGATTAATACCAGGGTTACTACCGAGATAAAAAGCAAAGGAGTCAATTATTTCACCACCCACCGAATAATATAATCCTGTTTGTATTATTCCCCATATCCAACGGGCTTATATGGGCCGGAGCCCAAAGGGATATTTCGGGCTCTCCTGATTATTAGTTTGAACCGCTGGTGTTGAACTTACCCATGCTGCATAAATTTTTGCGGTAAAGGGATTAAGCAGGTTATAATAATAAATTGTAAGGGGTGAATTTTTTGTTTGATGCAGCCCGGAAACCCAGGTGGGGATTGATCGATTTAGCAATAGTATACGCGGCTGGTGTCTTGTTGACTCTGATGATGGGAAGAGCTCTAGCCTATGTCATTATGGATACCATGAATTTGTTTATTGCAGCGGCCCTGGTCCAATTTATTGTTTTTACCGGCCTGGTGTTGTTTTTCAGTCTATGGGTGAATAAGGCCCGCCCGGCTGATCTGGGGATAAAAAAAACTTCGGTCTGTAACCTGCTGTTGTATGGATTGCTGGGCGGCACTTTTTTGATGATACTTATGTTATTGATGGGGATACCTATTTCCAGCCTCCAGCCGGATGTAGAACCTCAAGCCTTTGAACAGATGCTGCGAACAGCAGGGCACCATTACCAATTTTTTATTTTGCTTTTCCTGGGAATGGTTATGGCTCCCATAGCAGAAGAGTTATTTTATCGCGGTATGGTGTACCCTACAGTTAGAAGCTGGCTGGGGCCATGGTGGGGAGCGATTCTGGCCGGCTCACTTTTCGGTTTGGCCCACTGGGACCTGTGGCGGACTATTCCCCTGGCGGCAGGGGGAGCTCTGCTCTGCTATTTTTACGAAAAGACCGGCAGTATATGGGTTACTGTTCTGGCCCATGGGACCTGGAACGGTCTGATGTCTCTGATGGTTTATTATAGCTTCCTGGTATAATATTCCCGGCTGGATCAATCAATTTATTTGCCAGAGAGAGGAGAAACGAACATGCCGATTTACGATTATGAGTGTGAGAATTGCGGCCGCTTTGAGAAAATGCAGAAAATAAGTGAGGATGCCCTTAAAGAATGCCCTGTTTGCGGGGGTGAAGTCCATCGCCTGATCAGCAAGAATGTGGGAATAGTGTTTAAAGGCAGCGGTTTTTATAAAACCGATAGCAGCAACCGGACTAAAGAAAAAGCTCGGGCCCTCAACCAGGAAAGGCAGAAGGACAATGAGGCTCTGCTGGATAAAGATGTGAAAGCTTATGTGAATCAGTCCGAGAGCACTGCCCAAAAGGTCCAGGAGGCTTCATCTTCTTCATAAGATTTTTCGGGATATGTTGTTCAAGTAGTTGAATGGGGTGGTGAATTGGATGGAATACAAGTTGACTAATATAGCCGAGCAATTGGTGTGGCAGGAAGTTGATGCGGTTCTGGAACAAAAAACCGATGCCTGCAAATGCAATAAATGCCGGGCGGATATTGCCGCCTATGCCCTTAACAAGGTAAAACCGCATTATGTGGTCAGCCGCCAGGGAGAGGTTTTGGCCCGGACCCAGAGTCTGCAGAATGTACACCGGGTAGGGCTTCTGGTGGCCATAACCGAAGCGGTGGAAATAGTAGCTGCCAACCCGCGTCACGAATAGGAGCAGTCATGAAAAAAATTGATATATATACCGATGGCGCTTGTTCCGGAAACCCTGGTCCAGGAGGCTGGGGAGCCGTGCTTTTCCACCGGGACAAAATGAAAGAGATATCCGGCGGGGAAGCCGAAACCACTAACCAGCGCATGGAGCTGAAGGCGGTCATAGAAGCCTTAAAGGCCTTGAAAGTACAGGGATGGGAGGTTACAGTTTATTCAGACAGCGCCTATTTTGTTAATGCGGTCAAACAGGACTGGTTAAGCAACTGGCAGCAAAATGGATGGAAGAACAGCCGCAAAGAGCCGGTGGCCAACCAGGATTTATGGTTGGAGCTGATTAAATTGATGAAAATCAACCGGATTAGGGTGGAGAAGGTCAAAGGTCATTCAGGCAATAAATGGAATGAACGCTGCGACCAGCTGGCCCGGGAAGCTATTAAAGTCTTAACGGCCGAGGGGGATATTGTATGAAGGAGGTTCCTGCCCTTCCTAAAATTGTGGTGTACTATAAGGATGCCCAGCCAGAACCGGGTATAAATATTAGGATTAATGATGCGGAAGCTACGCTGGCAGACCTGTTACAGGCCTGGCAGCCTTTGTGCGATGATAAGACCTTGTTCAAGACCTATGCCGCTGATAATCATGCCAGCTGCAGGGGTTGTACCGTCAACTGCTGCAATACTGCTTATGTTATCCCAGATATTATTGCTTTCAAGAAAATGGCTGATTATCTGCAACTGAGTTACCAAGAATTTATGGCCAGCAGATTCCAGGCCGATAAACTGGCCGTAGGACTACCCAGGATGAAAGCAGATCCCTGTACATTTCTGCAGGATAATATCTGCGCTATTTATCCCCTGCGTTCATTAATCTGCCGGTTTTATATCTGCGCCCCCCTCAGCGGACCAACCGAACAGCTGGTCTATTCTCTGGCCTGGACCGGGAGTACCGCTACCATTTTGCTGCTGGAGCAGCAGGGCTTGCTGAGCAGGCGGGCAGATGCCGGTTTGAGCAGTATGGATATGCTTTTTCAAGGCCTGATGGAAGAATACCGGCACAAACCCCAGGCAGAACTGTTTTTGCAAGCCCGGGAATATTCCGATATACCTTTAGTGCCGTTTTTGGATCAGTACTCCGCTGTGCTTCTGGAGCCAAGCGAGGATTAGAATTAGGGGCGGTCCTTTCTTCATAATTAGACGAAAAAAAGCAAATTCTGCCTGTAGGGCAGTTTTTTATTTTTTTAGGAGGATTTACGTCCGAAAAAAGGAATATATAATCTGTCACACTTTTTGATCGGAGGAGCGGAAACAGAAAGGACTTCGGTCAGCGAGGAGAAATAAAAGGTGGGGAGGAGAAAGGATTGAGTTCAAAATTCAAGTTAAGGCTGGCGCTAATCTTATGTTGTGTTATGTTGACGTCCATTTTTGCTGGATGCGGAGGCCAGAAAGCAGCAGATGAACCGGGCAATGAGGCGCCGGCAGAAGTCATCAAGCTGGGCTTCCTGGGGGCCTTGACCGGATCGGTAGCCAACTATGGTATTCCAGGCAAGAAAGGCATGGAGATGGCTATTGAAGAGATCAACGCTAATGGTGGTATTCTGGGATACCAGGTGGAAGGTGTTTACGATGATAACAAAGGGGAAACCACAGATATTTCAGCCATTGCCAAGAAATATATCACCAGGGATAAAGTTGTGGCCATGGTGGGAGACCCCTGTACGGGTCTGACCAAAGTAGCGGGGAAGATAGCCCAGGATAATGAAATAGTAATTATTTCGGCTGGAGCAACTGGGACCGGAGTAGTGGAAATCGGAGATTATGTATTCCGCAACACCCTTCTGGATGCTTTTGCTGCTCCGGCGGTAGTGGACTGGATGATTAATGAACGGGGCTGGAAGAACATAGCGGTTATAACCTCCCTTAATAATGGTTATAGTACTGCTCTGACCCCAGTTTTTAAGGATGCCATAGAGGCTGAAGGCGGGAAGATAGTACTGGATGAAAGTATAAATGATGAAGAAACTGACTTTACTGCCCAGGTTACCAAACTGAAAAATGCGGGTGCTGATGTACTGGTGTTTACCGGTTATTATACCGAGGCAGCTTTGATTATGAATGAAGTGCAGAAACAGAATTTCGACATGGTGCTGGTAGGCGGAGACGGTCTGTATGGCCAGGATCTGGCAGCACTGGGCCAGAGTGCGGTGGAAGAAAAAGTCATATTTTATTGCGGCTTCTCCAGCGACCAGCCTAGTGACGAAACAGCTGTATTCCTGGAAGCTTACCGGACCAAGTTTGGGGAAGATCCCGACATGTTCTCGGCTCAGTACTATGATGCAGTTTATATACTGAAAAAGGCCATGGAGGATGCCAACAGTGTAGATCCCAAGGTGTTTAAGGGCGAGATGGCCAAGCTTACTGATTATCCCGGAGTATCAGGCAGCACCACTTTCAGAGCGGATCGGGAACCGATCAAGAGCCCGGTCTGTCTCATTACTATTATAGACGGACAGTTTGCCCTGCTGGAGAAGATTCCGGTAAATGCAGAATAATCTGCCATTTGTATGGCCCGCCGGTTAAGGCGGGCCATCAATACTGTTCAGAGCTTAATTCCCCTTTCTGCGGAATTAAACTGTGTACGGTATGAACGAATCCGGGGAGGCATTTTATGTTTATTGAACAACTGATCAACGGGCTCACTCTGGGCAGCACCTATGCCTTGATAGCTCTGGGTTATACCATGGTCTATGGAATTATCCAGCTGATCAATTTTGCTCATGGGGAAATATATATGTTTGGCGCCTTTGCCGGACTGCTCCTGGTTAGTGTTTTCGGTGTCAATATCTTTGTGGCTCTTATTGGCGCCATGCTCTTTTGTATGCTCCTGGGCATGCTCATAGAAAGAGTGGCTTATCGTCCTATCAGGGGAAAATCTTCCCGTCTGTCGGCTCTGATCAGTGCTATCGGAGTATCCATCTTTCTGTCCACCCTGATGGTTTTGTTAAGGGGAACCAATACCACTCGTTATCCTGAAATCATTAAAATACAAACCTACCATCTGGGGGCGGTAGATCTTTCCTCTCTGCAGATTATCATCCTGGCGGTTTCTGCCCTGTTAATGATCGGGTTGCAGCTGATGATACAGCGAAGCAGGCTGGGAAAGGCTATGCGGGCCTGCTCTCAGGACCTGGACGCTGCTTCGCTGATGGGTATCAATGCCAACCGGGTAATTTCCTATACCTTTGCTATCGGATCAGCTCTGGCTGCTGCAGGCGGAGTCATGGTGGGAATTTATTATAATGCCGTATGGCCCTATATGGGAACCATGGCCGGGCTGAAGGCTTTTTGTGCTGCGGTGCTGGGGGGGATAGGTTCCATTCCCGGAGCCATGATCGGAGGCCTTACCCTGGGCGTGTTGGAAATATTGGGGGTAGCTTATCTATCCTCGTCCTATAAGGATGCCATAGCTTTTGGCATATTGATTTTGGTTTTGATTATCAGACCCCAGGGAATAATGGGGCAGAAGATTACCAAAAAGGTATAGGAGAAAACCATGGACGCACTACTGTTACAGCACATAGACGCATACTACCTGCACATTATGGTATTAATCGGAATCAATATCATCCTGGCGCTGGGTTTAAATATCACCACCGGAGTTACCGGGCAGCTATCCATGGGGCATGCAGGTTTTATGAGCATAGGAGCCTATACCGCCGCTATTTTATCCGTGCAGTTGTCTTTTCCGTTCTGGGCTGCTCTATTGTGCGGAACGCTGGCTGCTGCCGGCTTTGGCTTTCTGCTGGGTCTGCCTACCCTGCGCTTGGAAGGGGATTACCTGGCTATGGTTACCATAGGCTTTGCTGAGATAGTAAGGGTATTTTTTCTTAATTTTGAACCCGGGGGCAAGGCGGTTGGACTGTCCGGTATTACTGAGCACACCACTTTTTCCCTGGTATGGTTGATGGCGATAATTATTATAGTGCTAAATGTCAAATTGCTTAATTCTCGTACGGGGCGGGCCTTTTATGCTATTCGAGAGAATGAAATTGCTGCTGAAGCAGCGGGGATAAACACCACCCGTATGAAGGTGCTGGCATTCATGGTGGGAGCAGCTTTGGCAGGACTGGGCGGCGGCCTGTATGCTCATTATATGACTTATATAGCCCCCCAGGATTTCAATTTTATGAAATCCATTGAGTTGCTCAACATGGTAGTTCTGGGGGGTATGGGCAGCATACCTGGTACTATTCTGGGTACGGTGGTATTGACCCTGGCGCCGGAAATACTCAGGGTAGTGGCGGAGTACCGGCTGCTTTTCTACGGTGCTTTGCTGGTGATACTGATGATATTCAGACCCAATGGCTTGCTGGGTGATGTTCGCTGGTATGACATTAGAAAGCGCTGGTTCAGCAAAAAAGAGGTGAGTTAATGGGAATCCTGACCATGGAAGGCGTTAGCCAGGAATTTGGAGGCTTACTGGCCCTGGACCATATCAGGCTGGAAGTGGAAAAGGGCAAGATTTTTGGGATCATTGGTCCCAATGGGGCCGGGAAGACTACCCTGTTTAATATCATTACCGGCATCTATACACCCACCGGTGGCCAGGTAAAATATCAGGATAATGAGATTAACGGACTGCCGCCCTATGTTCTGGCCCGCCGGGGTATAGCCCGGACCTTTCAAAATATTCGCTTGTTTAACAAGCTTTCGGTACTGGATAACGTAAAGGTGGGATGCCATGGAGTTACCCGGACCGGGTTTCTGGGCGGACTGCTCGGATTGCCGGCTGAGAGACGGGAAGAAAGGGAGATTAACCGCAGAGCTGGTGAACTGCTGGAGATGGTGGAATTATATGAGAAAAGGATGGAATATGCCGAAAACCTGGCTTACGGAGAGCAGAGAAAGTTGGAGATAGCCAGAGCCCTGGCTTTAAATCCCGCCCTGCTCTTGCTGGACGAGCCGGCGGCGGGGATGAATACCTCGGAAAAGATGAGCCTGATGGATTTCATTAAGACCATAAGAGATCATTATAATCTTACCATCCTGCTGGTTGAACATGACATGAATTTGGTCATGAATATCTGCGAGCAGATAGCGGTTCTGGATTATGGCCGCAAAATAGCCGATGGCCCGCCGGAACAGGTGAAGAACGATCCCCGGGTTATTCAGTCGTACCTGGGAGTTGAGGCATGAAGCTGAGCAGGGTTTACCTGGCTGTAGCTCTGGCTATAGCATGCATGTCTACTGCTTCCATAATAATACGCTTTTGCAGCGCCCCCCCCTTAATCATCGCCATGTACCGAGTATTTTTTACCGCTCTGATTGCTGTTCCGCTGGCAGGAGGAAATTTTGCCGCCGGCTTGAGGAGTATTTCCAGGTCGGATTTGGCTTATATAGCCGGAGCTGGTTTTTTCCTGGCCCTGCATTTTAGTTTCTGGATAACTTCACTTGACTACACTAGTGTATCCAGTTCAGTGCTGTTTACTAATCTTCAGGTGGTCTTTGTTTTGCTGTTTTCTTTCCTGCTGCTGGGGGAAAAGGTTAATGCCAAGGCCATAGGCGGCATACTGCTGGCGCTGCTGGGCAGTTCCTTCATTGCCGGGGGGGATTGGCAAAATGGCCGCTTGCTGGGCGATATGATGGCCCTGCTGAGTGGTCTGTTCGTCGCCGTATATATACTGGCAGGCAGAAAGGTCCGAGTTCGGGTAGATGCCATGACCTATACTGCTCTGGTATCGGGGGTGGCTGGAGTAGTGTTGTTGCTGGCAGCAATTATGGGCGGGCAGCAGTTCTTCAATTACCCGATTCAAGACTGGATGTTTTTCTTGCTCCTGGCTGTGGGGCCGGGCATTGCCGGGCATGGAGTAATAATATGGGCATTGAAATATGTAAAGGCTCCCGTAGTAGCGGTTTCCATCCTGGGGGAATCGGTGGGAGCCAGTATATTAGCCTATTTTATTTTCGAAGAGTCTCTGCTGTGGTTTCAATTGGCAGGCGGGCTGCTAATCCTAACCGGCATATATGCGGCTGCTGCCAACGACCAAAAGGGATAGCTTTGAATGGGGTACTATACCGCTTCCGGTCCGGGCTTTATTCGTATAGTTTCAGCCAGCTCAGCCGGGGGAAGTAATGATATACAATTTCCCGGGCACTTTTGCCTTCTTCAGCCATTAACTTGGCTCCCCATTGTTCCATACCTACCCCATGTCCCCATCCGCTGCCCCGGAATACGATGTTCTCTCCTTCGACTTTAATACTGCTGAAACTAGTGGAGTACAAACGATCAAAGCCTATCTTCTCCCGCAGATCCACGGCGGGGATGGAAGCCTCTCCGGCGGAAATGGTCAGCGCACGTCCGGAAGGACCTTTTTCTGCTATTTTGATATCGCTTAGATCTCCTGCTCCTTCGCCCATAATAGCCTTAACTTCGCTCCGGGGGACCTTTACCGTCCACTCCCGGTACTTTTCCGGTGCTATGCTGATGCCATTGGTTTCTACTGGAACCAGATAGCTGGCTTTATCTTTGAGTTTGGGAAAGCCCTCTTCAATACTGGCAGTTTTATCCAGGGAGACCGAACTAAACAGAGCATAAGCTAACTTGCCGTTATAGGTCAGTATTTCACCCCGGGTTTCTTCTACCGCCTGGGCTATCCGATCAGTCACCGCTTTCTCATCATAGGCCTGAAATTCGGTATGGTCATCACTGGCATCGGTATTGTGTTTTCCGCGGGTGCCATTTTCATACTCCAGCAAGGCCAGGGTCATGGTGCGGGCTACTATGGCCTGAGCCTTAAGGGCTTCCATAGGGAATTTGTCACCGATTTCAGCGGCAACTACCCCCTTTATATATTCCTCCAATTTTAGTTGCTGTACAGCTCCTGTATTCTTGCGATAGAGGCTGATAGTGGGCTCACCCTCCTGGTATTTTTGTACTTCTTCGGACAGCTTGGCAGTGTTCTCCTGGGGCATTTTCGGTTTTTGGCTGGGGCTGCCATCCTTTTGACAGCCCATGGCAGTCAAGAGAAACACCGACAGAAGTACGGCGAAAAAAGAGTGGTGCTTATTATTCAAAGATATATCGCTCCTTTCATTGCAACGAGACACAAAGATGTCCCCCGCTTTTTAGGCGGTCTAGTTCCAAAAGCCAGCGGCGGGTTCCAATCCGCGCTCGTTGCGGTGGTAGGTTCATATCGATGATAGTTTTTCCTGTTTGCCGGCATTTAATGTCTGACAGTATAAGGCAGGCTGATGATCGCCCCCTGGCTGGCCAGTACTTCATCCCAGGGTTATAATATTATATGGGTAAGTTGGACGGCTATTCAGCCCGCTGCTCGCCCATACAGGGAGGCTTTATTTTATGCATATTGTCCTGGTGGAACCAGAAATACCCTATAATACCGGCAATATAGCCCGCACTTGCGCCTTGACCAGGAGCAAATTACACTTGGTCAAACCACTGGGTTTTTCCCTGGAGGACCGATATTTGAAGCGAGCGGGACTCGATTACTGGAATCTGGTGGAAGTTATGGTTTGGGAAGATTTTCAGCAATTTCGTGATAAAGTAAAGGAAGGGAATATTTACCTGGCTACAACCAAAGCTGGAAGATATTATCACCAGATAAATTATAAGGCGGATGATGTAATAGTATTTGGCTGCGAAACCAGGGGATTGCCCCCTGCCATCTTGAACGCTTTCCCTGAGCAGCAGATCAGGGTGCCGATGCTGGACATTGGCCGATCCTTAAATCTGGGTAATACCGCTGCCATAATTCTATACGAAGCTCTGCGGCAGATGGAGTTTGGCGGATTAAGATAGTCCAGAAAAGAATAAAAACCCGAGAAAACCGGGTTTTTGGGGATGGTTGCTTATTTGTCTTCGGTAGGCTGCGGAGCTTCTACCGGGCAAACATCTGCGCAAGACCCACAGTCGGTGCATAGTTCGGGATCGATTATATATATATCGTCGCCTTCACTTATTGCATCAACCGGGCACTCATCTACGCATACTCCACATGCTATGCATTCGTCATTAATTATGTAGGCCATATAAAATATCCTCCTTTGCTACATTTAGACTAAGTAGAATTATAATCAAGTAGATTTTCTTTGTCAATTTAGCTGTCCATATATTTTTGGATGCAGTAAAAAATCATACCTGGAGCTGAATTAATGGTTTTGTTGCAGTCTTCAAAGGATAATACGATATATATATAATACGGATAAAATACCATTTGCCAGCGGCATTACTCTGGTATAGTATTTTATTGGGTAAACGATGGGAACAGGAGAGTCTTTATGAGAAGTATAGTTTTGGCTAACGGTGAATACGGAGACTTGGGATTCTACCGCGAAGTATTACAAGGCTTTGATAAAATAATCTGTGCAGACGGAGGAGCCAATTATGCTTACCAATTAGGAGTTATACCCGAGTGCATAATCGGCGATATGGATTCCATTAGCGAGGAGGTTCGCAACTTTTATCAAGCCCGGCAGGTGGAGTTCAAGAAATACCCGAAGCGCAAGGATTTTACCGACATTCAGCTGGCTTTAAGCATGGCGGAAAATATGGGAGCTGAGGAAATTATCCTGTTGGGTACTCAGGGAAAACGCTTTGATCACAGCTTAAGCAACCTGTACTGCGGAATAGAATATGTGAAAAGAGGTATAGGAATTATCCATTATGGTCCAGAGTGCAGCATTTATTTGACCTGCGGCAGCCTGGTGATTAATGGAAAAGTGGGCGAACTGGTTTCAGTGCTGCCGCTGGGGGGAGGGGCTGCCGGCGTATACTTGAAGGGGTTTGAATATCCACTGGAAAATGTGGTTTTGGACTGTGACAATCCCTATGCAGTTTCCAATGTGCTAGCGGAGGAGACTGCCCTGGTACAGTTGGAGACGGGAGTCCTGGCAGTTTTTCATTATTCCGGTCAGGAATTTGCCGGTTAAGCTGTGGTTGCGATAAGCACAAATTTGTTATACAGTTAGTCTTAAGTTCACAAATATTTGGAGGCCGGGAAATTGGATTTCAATTTGCTGTCAGGGGTGATTGCCAGCCCGTGGGATATAATTCGCACTTTGCTGGATATATCCATTGTAGCCTATGTATTCTACCGGATTTTACGTCTGATCAGCGGAACCAGAGCGGAGCAGCTGCTAAAGGGTTTGGTGCTTCTTCTGGTTTTTTCTGTATTGATCAGCTATTTAAACCTGACCGTAGTTAAGTGGCTGATGGAAAAAATGTGGATAATCTTTGCCATTACTATTCCGATAGTCTTTCAGCCTGAGCTGCGGCGAATACTGGAGCAGATTGGCCGGGGCGGCTTCTTTTCCACCCGTAAAATGACGGCACCCCTTAATAATATTGAGAATATGATTCGCCATATAGGTGACGCTGCCGCAGTTTTGTCCCGTAACCAGGTAGGAGCTTTGATTATAATAACCCGGGAAACAGGTATTGGCGAATATATGGAGAGCGGTACCGATCTGGATGCTCTGGTAACCGCTTCACTGCTTATCAACATTTTTGTGCCCAACACACCTTTACATGACGGAGCCGTGGTTATATCCAACCTGCGAATAGAGAAGGCGGCTTGTTTTCTTCCCTTGAGCGATAATCCTTACCTGGACCCGGAACTGGGCACTCGTCATCGGGCCGGACTGGGCATTACCGAAGTTTCGGACGCTGTTGCAGTTATCGTATCGGAAGAAACAGGGGCCATATCGTTGGCCAAAGAAGGCAAACTTCAGCGCCAGCTGGACGAAGTGAGCCTGAAGGATAATTTGCGGGGGGAACTGGCGGCTGACTCTGACTGGCGGACCAACCTGAAAAGGAGGTGGTTTCGTGAATCAGGATCAGAACAGGAATAGCAATCGGAAGAAGAACGGACTCAAGATAATATCAGTTATATTGGCTTTATTACTCTGGTTTTACGTGGTTAATGAAGGATCATACGGGACAGGTCAGAACACTGTGAAAGTGGATTTGATTTATGAAAATATACCGGAGGGAATGCAGGCGGGAGGACCCGAGCAGGTTGAAGTCAGACTATGGGGTGTTTTTCAGGAGACCAGGGAAATCAAGCCTTACATCGACCTGGAAGGAAAAGAAGCGGGTGTGTACGATTTGCCGGTCAAGCTCCATCCGGTTATGGGAGTAATGTTCACCAGTGTAGAACCCCGAACGGTCAGCGTTACCTTGAAGGAAATGCAGGAGACCATCGTCCCGGTAAGTTATAATATCAGCGGGAAACCACCGGCCGGATATCAGCTTATGGAAGTCATTACTGAACCGGAGCGCTGTTTGATCACAGGGGATCAGGAAACCACCGGCCAGGTGACTTCGGTGGTCTGCCAGGTTGATTTGTCCAATGCCAGGTCTATTAGCACTTTTGAACTCAAGGTCAGTGCCCGGGATAATAATGGGCAGCCGGTCAATGGCGGTCTTCAGATAGTACCTTCGGCAGTTAAGGTGATTGCGGTAGTAGAACAGGTCAAAGGATACAAGGAAGTGCCGCTAAAAGCTATCAGCGAAGGAGAGCCGGCAGCCGGATATAGACTCAAGGAGATTCGTCTCGATCCTGCTGCGGTACAAGTAGTGGGGAGCAATCTGGCCGTGGAAGCCCTTAAGGAGATAAATACTCCGCTTATAAATATCGACGAAGCTGACCAGTCTTTTACCGTGCAGATAGAGCTGGAAGCCCCGGAAGGACTTAGATTGTATCCTGCCCAGGTACTGGCAGAAATTGAGTTGGAAAAAATATTGGCAGAAGAGGAAGAATTATGATCTTAAGGGTTAGAGGCTTGAGGCTGCCCCTCGATTATACTGAAAGTGACCTGCTCCTGGCTACTGCGACCAGGATAAAGGTACAGCCCCGGGCAATTATAGAATATCACTTGGTAAAAAAAGCGGTGGATGCCCGGCGCAATAAAGTCTGTTTTACTCTTACCCTGGATATTACCCTGGCCGATGAAGTCCGCATCGGCCAGAGCCTGCTTGATTCCCCGGAAATAACCGAACTGAAACCCCAACCGGCTTATGAAGCTGTACCGGGTGGTCAAGTTCTGCCTTTCTCGCCCCTTATCACCGGTGCCGGTCCAGCCGGGCTTTTCTGCGGACTTTACCTGGCCCGGCACGGCTATCGTCCGGTAATCATTGACCAGGGCCAAAATATAGAGCGGCGAATAGAAACGGTGGAGAGATTCTGGCAAAAGGGCGAATTAAATCCTTACTCCAACACCCAGTTTGGTGAGGGAGGGGCTGGAACGTTCTCCGATGGCAAACTGACTACTCGGATAGGTGATGAAAGGATATCATTTGTACTGGATACTTTTGTGGAGCATGGTGCAGCGGAAGAGATAAAATATGAAAAGAAACCTCATGTGGGTACAGATGTTATTCGCCGGGTGATTAAAAATATCAGGAATGAGATACTGGATCTGGGGGGAGAACTGTATTTCGACACCCGGCTGAGGGATATAAATGTTAACCAGAGATTAATAAAAAGCATAGTAATAAATAGAGGAACAGAGATACCCTGTGGAGTTCTGGTGCTGGCTATAGGCAACAGCGCCCGGGCAGTCTACCGCCTTCTTCAAGCCCGGGGAATCAGCGTAGTGTCCAAGGCTTTTGCGGTGGGAGTTAGAGTAGAGCATTCCCAGGCTCTCATCGACCGGATTCAGTACGGTGATTATGCCGGCCACCCCCGGCTGGGACCGGCAGACTACCATTTGACCTACCAGGATAGGAACAGCGGCCGGGCCCTTTATACCTTTTGCATGTGTCCGGGGGGAAGGGTCATAGCAGCCGCTTCGGAAACTGGCGGAGTAGTTACCAATGGCATGAGTTACCAGGCCCGGGATAGCGGAATCGCTAATTCCGCTCTGGTAGTTACAGTGAAACCAGCCGACTGGTATGATCAGGTGCTGGGTGGTATAATGCTTCAGGAGCAGTTGGAAAAGAGAGCTTTTGAAGCCGGGGGACAGAATTATCAGGCTCCGGCTCAACTCCTAACCGACTTCATGGAAAAGAGAGGCAGTCTGGATCTGGGCACTGCCCTGGCTACTTACCAACCGGGAGTCAAGCCGGCTGATCTGTGGCAGGTATTACCCGAGGAGATTAGCTCAGTACTCTGGAGAGGCATAAAATACTGGGAGAAGAAAATGCCGGGTTGGCTGGCTGGCAACGCCGTGTTAACCGGAGTTGAAACCCGTACCTCAGCACCGGTCAGAATTATCAGAGACGAAAGAGGATGCTCTCCTGATGCGTATAATTTGTATCCCTGTGGAGAAGGAGCAGGATATTCCGGGGGTATAATGAGTTCGGCCGTAGATGGATTAAAAACTGCCGAACAGATAATAGTTCGTTATCGAAGGCCGGAAAAAATAGTTGAATTATATGATGAAGAGGCCTTTAAAATCAGACAAATACCAAGTTGATTACAGGGGGTTACTATAATGGGAAGACTGTTTGGCACTGATGGAGTTAGAGGAATAGCCAACGCTGATCTGAATGCGGAACTGGCTTTTCGGCTGGGGATGGCCGGAAGTTATATACTGGCAAAACACAATACCCGTACCAGACCGCGTATTCTGGTAGGAAAGGATACCAGGATTTCTGGTGACATGCTGGAAGCAGCGCTGGTAGCAGGTATATGTTCAACCGGAGCGGACGTCCTTATCGCCGGCATTATACCTACTCCGGCAGTGGCATTTTTAACCCTTAAGTACGAAGCATCCTGTGGGCTCGTTATATCAGCCTCGCATAATCCGGTGGAAGATAATGGGATAAAATTCTTTGGAGCCAATGGATATAAACTGCCGGATGAGATAGAAGAGGAAATTGAAGAGGTGCTGGATAAGCAGGATTACTTGAAAGATCTTCCCATAGGAGGAGATATCGGCCGGGTATATCATCTGAAGGACGGTCTTAAAAACTATATTGATTATATCATTGACTGTTATACCCTGGATAAGGATTTGAGCAATTTAATCATGGTAGTGGATTGCGCTAACGGTGCTGCTTATACTGCCGCTCCTTTAATGTGGGAAAAACTTGGGGCCAGAGTAATAAATATAGGTAATAAACCCAACGGGCTAAATATCAATGACCGTTGCGGATCCACCCACATCGGCTACCTGAAAAGAGCCGTGCTGGAAAACAAAGCTGATATCGGAATCGCTTATGATGGAGATGCAGACCGCTGTATAGCGGTGGATGAATGCGGGCAGGAGATTGATGGTGATCATATCATGTGCATCACAGCCCTGGATATGCAAAGAAGAGGAATTTTGAAGCCCTCCCAGGTAGTAGCTACGGTTATGAGCAATATCGGTTTAAATATTGCCTTGAGGAGGGAGAATATATCGGTTAGCAGCTGTAAAGTCGGAGACCGGTACGTACTGGAGAATATGCTGCAAAGCGGAGCCATTCTGGGTGGTGAGCAATCCGGACATATCATTTTCAAACAGCATGCTACTTCAGGTGATGGTCTGCTGACTTCCCTGAAGCTAGTAGAGGTTATGCAGCGCACCGGGCTTCCCCTTTCCCGATTGGCGGCTGAAATGGAAAAACAGCCCCAGATACTGGTTAATGTTAAGCTGGAAAATAAGGAACAGGTGATGGCTCATGAATCAGTGGTGGAAGCCATCGCCGATGCTCAGGCAAAACTGGGCGAATGGGGAAAACTGGTGGTAAGGCCGTCGGGGACCGAACCACTGGTGCGTATAATGGCCCAGGGGCCGGATCTATACCTGCTGAGGGAGGTGATTGATGATATCAGAAGCAGAGTAGAACAGGTTACCGGGACATATTCCGAAACCTGTGCATGAGAAGCGCCTGACCCGAAACTTGCCAGGGAATAACCGAACTGCCGGGCCGTAATAGATGGGCCGGGCAGAGTCCGGTTCAGCCTCATTTATGCAGGCAGACTATGATGCCGGGTAAGACCGGCAATATTTCCGGACGGGTGGAATCCTTATACAGTTGCGGGTGACGAGGAGAGGGTTAATCGAAATATTCGGCGGGTACCCTCCGGTGCACCACCATCGTCAGGCTGATTACAAAACCGGATAGAGATATGCGGGACAAAAAATCAGGCCAGGTGGCAAAGGGTAGACCTGGGAGACGGTTCTCCGGTCTGCTTTCATAATATGATGGGAAAATCAATATCAGAAAGGGGACAAAAGGACCGTCCCCGTGTCCCCAATATGGAGGTTGAATTTATGTGCGGAATAATGGGATATACCGGAAAAGGCAATGCCGTTCCGGTGATTATAGACGGGCTGGCTAAACTGGAATACCGGGGATATGATTCGGCCGGGATAGCCATGTATACAGAAGGAAAAATTGAGGTGTGCAAAAAGAAGGGGCGGCTGGCGGATATGGTCCAGGTACTGGGCGCGGATCGTTCATGCTGTCTGGGCATAGGGCATACCCGCTGGGCTACCCATGGAGTCCCGAGCGACCATAATGCCCATCCCCACTGCGACTGCAACGGCAAAATAGCCTTGGTCCATAATGGCATCATAGAAAATTATGCTCAGCTGAGAAAAGACTTGATTATTGAGGGTCATGATTTTATATCTGAGACCGATACTGAAGTGATGGCTCACCTGATAGAAAAATACTATACCGATTCACTGGAAGATGCAGTGAGAAAAGCCCTCACTCAGGTAAGGGGTTCCTTTGCCATAGTAGTAATCTGCAGTGATGAACCAGATAAGATTGTTACTGCCAAAAAAGCCAGCCCGCTTATAATTGGATTAGGGCAGGGAGAGAACTATGTAGCTTCAGATATCCCGGCAGTACTGGGACTTACTTCAAAAGTCTATATAATAGAGGAAAACGAATTCGCAGTCATAACTCCGGAAACAGTTGTTATAACCGATTTTGAGGGTCAGCCCATCGATAAAAAGGTATTTGAGGTTACCTGGGATGCTGTTTCGGCTGAAAAGGAAGGATACGAGCATTTTATGCTCAAGGAAATAAATGAACAGCCCCGGGCTGTCAGAGATACCCTGGCCGGCAAAACACTTCAGAGCATAGTAGATCTAAGTGAGCTGGATATGGATGAGACCTTTAATAAGGTGGGGAAAATATTTATCGTAGCCTGCGGAACAGCTTATCATGCCGGATTGGTAGGCAGGCTGGCCATTGAGAAACTAGCTCGGGTACCGGTAGAAACCGATATTGCTTCTGAGTTCAGGTATCGGGACGTTCTCTGGAATCCGGATGATCTAATGATAGTAGTAAGCCAGTCTGGTGAAACAGCCGACACCCTGGAGGCTTTAAGAAAAGCCAAGCGGCAGGGAATCAAAGTTCTGGCCGTGACCAATGTAGTAGGAAGTTCCGTTGCCAGGGAAGCAGATAAGGTGATTTATACCCATGCCGGTCCTGAAATAGCGGTGGCCTCAACCAAAGCTTATATTACCCAGCTGGCTATAATGTACCTTATAGCCATGTATCTGGGGAAAATCAAAGGAGTATGTACCGGGGAGCAATTAAGGGAGTTAGGTTCTCAATTATATAGTATAGACCTGCTGGTACAGAAAATAATGGACCGGGAAAAAGAAAGCGGAAAGATAAAACAGCTGGCCGAAAAATACAAAGGGGTACAGAGCACCTTTTTCCTGGGGCGAGGCCTGGATTATGCAGTAGCCATGGAAGGAGCCTTAAAGCTCAAAGAAATCTCCTATGTCCATGCTGAAGCCTATGCCGCCGGCGAACTAAAACACGGTCCCCTGGCCTTGATCCATGACGGAGTGCCGGTCCTGGCGTTGATAACCCAGGATGAGCTGGTTGAGAAATCAATGTCCAACATCAAAGAAGTAAAAGCTCGTGGTGCAGTGGTAGTAGCGGTATGTAAAGAAAGCCTGCAGGAAGCCTGCCAGGAGTGTGATGATCAGATTATCCTGCCGGACATCAATCCCATCCTGGCTCCTATCGTTTCGGTGGTTCCCCTGCAGTTGTTCGCCTACTATATGGCCATCTTCCGGGGAGCAGATGTGGATAAACCCAGGAACTTGGCTAAAAGTGTGACGGTGGAGTAAAAACTAAAGTGGTTTGATGTACTAAATGGTATTCCAATAAATAAAATATTAAACGCTAAGAAATTACATGTACCACCTTATATTTGTGAATAGTATAAGGTGGTCTTTGTATGTAATATTACCATCTATTACTGAACAGGATCAGAAAAATCCGTGATGGTAGTTCGAACCGATCTTGAAATGAGATCCAAACCAGCCTGCCGGAAGAATCATAATTTTTACGGGATATTTACCTGGAATTTACTCGGTGCTGATAGATAATATGCATTTATGTTTTATTATTGAATTAAATTCCATGGAAATAAATTATGACGGAGTAAAATTCATTCGCATTCCTTAAGGAACCCCAATAGTCCAGAAACTCGTATGCTGATTATTTGCTACAAAAACATATTGGAATTGAAAGGAGCAAGACAGGTGGGAAAAAGTTTTTTAAAGCTGATATCACTGGCTTTAGTAGTAATGTTAACGCTTACAGGCTGTTCGGTTTCGGGTGGAGATGCCAAGGAGTCTTCGAGTGGGAGCCAGGGAAAAACAGTCATAGAATACTGGCATATTAATTCCGAAAGTGTTGGCGGAGCCACGGTGGAACAACTAATAGCTGACTTCAATGCTTCAAATGACCATATCGAAGTGGTGGGCAGGTATAATCCCGAGGAATATAAAGGGCTGATGCAGAATCTGCAGGCGGAGCAGGCTGCCGGGAACAGCCCTGCAATAGTACAGGTAGGCTGGACATACTTAAATTATTTTTCCAACAATTTTGGATACACCTCGCCCCAGGAAATTATAGATAAATATTCTCCGGAGGATAAGGATTTCCTCAGTGAGAATTTTCTTCCCAATATTCTTAATCTTGCGGTTAATGCGGATGGCAAGCAGGTGGGAATTCCTTATTCGTTGAGCACACCGGTGCTTTTTTATAATGCGGATTTGCTGAAAGAGGCCGGCCTTTCAGAAAAAGGACCTGAAACTTGGGAAGAGGTTATGCAGTTTGCCAGGCAAATCAAAGATAAAACGGGTAAATATGGATTCTATACCCGAGAAGGTCCCGACAGCTGGACCCAGCAGGCACTTATTGAAAGCAACGGGGGAAAAATGATAACGGTAGAAAATGGGAATACAAGAGCTTCTTTTGCTTCTGAGGAAGGAATTGAAGCATTTCAGGCTTATGCCGATATGGTTTTAAAAGATAAATCGGCAATCCATGCATCGTGGGATGAAGGTTTTCAAGCGTTTTTAAACGGGCAGGTTGCTATGCTGCATACAACTATTGCTTTTATGGCTAATATCGAAAAGACAGCACAGTTTGATGTAAGAGCGGTCAATTCTCCCATTTGGGAAGGAATGGAAAGGGTTGTTCCAGCAGGAGGCTGTTTCCTGGCCATCACTGCTAAAGATGCTGATGCTCAAAAAGCTGCCTGGGAATTTGAAAAATACCTTTACAGTGTTGAATCAATGGCGGCATGGACAAAAGGAACGGGATATGTTCCTCCGAGAAAAGACGTCATTGAGGCCGAAAACGGTTTGAAAACTTATGTTAAAGAACATGATATGTTCAATGCCGCAGCTTCACAAATGGATGGAGTTGCTTCGTGGGCATCTTTCCCGGGTGATTCCGGCCTGCAGGCGGAACAGATGCTTATTGATGTCAGAGACCAAATTTTGAGCGGTTCAGTAGGAGTCCGAGAAGGCCTCACCCGGGCGCAGAATGACATAAATGCGCTTATGGAAAAGTAATAGTTCATTCTTTGTAAAAAAGGCAGGAGGTTGCTCATGCCTTTTTTACAATCCTATATTTTTTTATTTCAGCAAAGGAGGAGCAATGGGAAAAATACGGTTTGCACATTTATCCGATACCCATGTGAGGGTTGACCATTCTGAAAGTAGTTTAAATCTTGTTTTTAGCCAGCTGCGAAAACCAAACGACAATCTAAAAGATTTGTTAAATGAGCTCAAACCTTTAAAGCTCGATTTCATAATAATATCTGGAGATCTGGTACACGAGGGGGATAAGGAAGACTATAAATGTTTTAAAACACTCCTGGATGAAAGCACAAAAGATATCCCCGTATTTTTAGCTTTGGGAAACCATGATAGAAAAGATGCATTCAGAGCCGTTTTTTTTAATGAAAATAGTGATAATACATCCGCAAGATTTTATTATTCAGCCGAAATAAAAGGATTAAGAATCATTGTTCTGGACAGCGCGGCGCCAGGCAACGGAATGGGATCGGTAGACGATGTGCAGTTAGAGTGGCTGGAAAAGAAGCTTGGGGAGCCCAGGGATAAGGGTAGTATTATAGTGATGCATCATCCCGTTGCCTGGCCTGATGATTTTCTGGCAGTAAAGCAATCCGACCGGCTGTTAAAAATGTTACGTGCGTCGGATGTCATGGGAATTTTCTGCGGACATACCCACAATAATCGCGTTATCCTTTCCGAAGGCATACTTCAGATTGTTTCGGAATCCCTTGCTTTTGGGTTTGATTATGATGAAAACACGGCCTCGATTTCCGATCGGTGCAGTTATAACATTTGCACTGTAGATGAAAATGGATTAAGTGTTCATTATAAGAATTTCAGGGCAAAAACAAAAATCGTGGCTGATATGCCTAGAACAGTTTTGCAAGCTATTCTTGCATAATACAGGTTAAATCATAAAAAACTTGGTGTAGAAATCAGGAAGGGGTGGACCATGGAACAACAGGATTTTGATTGCAGGATTTTGATTAAAAATCTATATCCATCATTACATAATGTGGAAAAGAAAATAGCTGATTATATTCTATTCAATCCCAAAGAAGTTACTGGTATGACGATTGCACAGTTTGCTGCCACGGTAAAGTCCTCGGAGTCAAGTATTGTGCGATTTTGTCAAATGCTAAGTTTCAAGGGCTTTTCTCAGCTGAAGATAAATCTTGCTTGCCATCTTACTCCCGATATCAATTTAATGTGTGAGGATGTCTGCAGAACGGATTCCAATGAAACAATTGTTGACAAGGTTTTTGCATCAGGAATTCGTGTCCTGGAGGATACCAGAAAGTTCATCAAAACCAGCGACTTCAATAAAGTTATTGATGTCATGTACAGAGCCAATAAAATTGAATTCTACGGTGTTTATACTTCAGCGGTAATCGCACGGGACGCGCATAACAGGCTCCGGAGAATAGGTTTTCCCGTTCATGCGATTACCGACCCCTATGAGGCAAGGATTTCAGCCAGCATGCTGGAAAAGGGAAGTGTGGCTGTGGGAATTTCGCATACTGGCCGGACAAAAGACACCATCGATATTTTAAAAATGGCGAAAGCGTCCGGTGCGGATACTATTGCAATTACCAGTACGCTAAAAAGCCCGATTGTGGAGGTGGCTGATGTAAGTCTGGTTATATGCTCGGATGAACAGCAGATTTTTCGGGAAGCCGTATCCTCGCGGTTGGCACATATTGTCTTGCTGGATGCGATCTGCGTCTGTCTAGGAAATCTAAAATATGATGAAACATCAGAAAGAATTAAAGAAAATACAAACATAATTAATGAGATGAGGTATTAAATGTCACGATTTTTTAAAAATATCCCAACGTATTTATTTGATTTGGATGGAACGCTGATGATAGAGGACACCCCTGTGCCATATGTACCTGAACTAATAGATTACCTCAACCGGAACGAAAGAGAATTTTTTGTTGTTTCCAATGGTGCCCTTTTGCCGGTTCAGATATCGGAAAAGTTCAGAAAAAGAAAAATAAAAGTAAAAGAAAGCAATATTATCACTACTGCAGAAATCATAAGCGACTTTCTTTATCAGCATTACAGGCACGATGAGGTTTTTATTATCGGGGCGGGACCCCTAAAAGAATTTCTAAGCGCAAAACACTTTCGGCTGTCCGAGGTAAACCCCAAAGCTGTAGTAGTAAGCTATGACTCAGGTATTGATTTTGCAGATGTGGAAAAAGGTATCCGTTTTATTGCTGAGGGGGCAGATTTTATTTCTGCCAATGATGATATATATATCCCCGGAAAACGGTATGATTTTCCGCATACAGGGGTAATAAACGCTGCTATAGCCAGTGTCTCGAAAAAAACCCCTTATATCCTGGGCAAACCAAGAAGTTATTTTTTTGAAGCCATCAAAAAAAGGACCGGGCAACAGGATAGGAATTTTTGTATTGTTGGGGATAATCTTTTGACCGATATAGGTTTCGGAAAAAACTGCAACATAGCATCTATATTGGTTTTGAGTGGAGTTACTTCCAAAGAAGAAGCGGAAAGCAGTTCTATAAAGCCTGATGAAGTGATTGAAAATATCGGCGTGCTGCTTGAATTGGAAGCAACCAGACAGCGTCATATTGTCTGAAAGCCATTATCAAATGCTGATCTGGAGGAAGATTATAATGAACCGGATAAGTTTAAAAAAGCAAAATGGGGACAAAGGGCGGGCATATCTGTACATACTGCCTTCCCTTTTGGCATTTGCAATATTTATGTTCTGGCCTCTTTTCAGGACCATATATTTAAGTTTTTTTGATTGGAACATGATTAAGCCGGATAAGGAGTTTGTAGGATTTGAGAATTATATAGAGCTGTTTCAAAATCCTTTGACCTATAAAATTTTGGGGAACACCGGTGCCTATATCCTGATTTTGCTGGTCATTAATTTTGTTGTTCCTTATATTTTATCATTTGTACTCTCCATGATGATCAAAAAGGGACAGAATTTTTATAAGGGTATTATATTCCTTCCCAGCGTTATTTCACTTGTGGTAGGTTCGATTCTATATATGTGGATTTTAAATCCCATTTCAGGTCCCCTGGCCATAATTGCCCAAGTGTTTGGGGTAACACTGCCCGTATGGTCAAAAAGTGAAGGATTGGCCCTGGTGGTGTTGAGCCTTATCACATCCTGGAAAGTTTTCGGATATAATTTCATCGTGGTTCTTGCAGGAGTAACCGGCGTATCCCAGGAAGTTATCGAGGCTGCCAAGATAGACGATGTCCCTATGCACAAAGTTTTTTGGGACATTATTCTCCCTATGAGCTCTGCAACTGGGCTCTATGTATTTATCATTACCATCGTGCAGGGACTTCAATATGTGTTTACGCCAATCAAGGTGGTAACTCAGGGAGGACCGAATTATGCCAGCTCAAATTTAATTTATCATTCCTACCATGAGGCATTTGTTCTCTACAGGACAGGAATGTCCTCGGCCTTTTCTATAATAACCCTGATTCTGTTTATACTTTTGCTGATTATTGGATTCAAATTCGTCGAAAAAGGTGTATATTATGAAAACTGAATTAAACAGTATGAAATGGCACATTCTCGTTATAATTATTGTTTGTATTTTAATTATACCCGTGGTTTTTGCTGTATCTAATTCCTTTAAAACGCTGGCCGATGCGTTTAGCAATATGTTTAATATAATACCGGCAAATCCAACCCTGGAAAATTATATACATGTATTTGAAAAGCTTCCTTTTCTGCAGATTACATTAAATACATTTTTTATCGCAACTATTGTGACCGGTTTTAAAATAATTACAAGTCTTCTGGCGGCCTATGCCTTTGTATATTTTAATTTCAGAGGGAAGAATCTTTTGTATTTTGTACTTATCAGCACCATGTTTATTCCTTTTACCGTGATAATGATACCCAATTATTTGACGATATCCTGTATGGGCTTTAGGGATAATCTCTGGGGTGTAATTCTTCCGCAATTGAGTGATGCATTGGGCATCTTTCTGTTAAGGCAATCCATGCGTACAATCCCCCGTTCTCTAATTGAAGCTGCGTATCTGGAAAATGCAAGTGATTTTAAGATCATGAAGGATATTATTATACCGCTGGTAAAGCCGGCTCTAATCTCTACCGGAATAATTTTCTTTATAAATTCTTGGAACGAATATGTATGGCCGGTTCTTGTTTTAAAATCAAAAGAAAATTATACGCTTTCCCTGGCTCTGCAGATGTTTATCAGTGCTGAAGGTGGTACGGAGTTTACGATTGCTATGGCAGTTTCTGTCATGACAATGCTTATACCGCTTGTCCTCTATATTGTTTTTCAGAAACATATTATAAACACCTTTGCTATGTCGGGCATAAAAGGATGAGGAGGAAATAAGTTGAAAGATATTATTTTTGATCATGTCTTAAAAGCATATGGTAAAAATGTGGTAGTGAAAGGACTCAATTTAAATATTTGTGAAGGGGAGAGGCTGGTGCTTCTGGGACCGTCAGGCTGCGGAAAAACCACTACGCTGAGGATGATAGCGGGCCTGGAAAACATTACGGACGGCCAACTCTATATGGGCGGCAGAATTGTAAATGATATTCCAAGTGGAAAGAGAAATGTATCCATGGTTTTTCAAAACTATGCTCTGTTTCCCCACATGACGGTAGAAGACAATATCTCTTATGGGCTGAAAGTTCAGAAAGTAGACCCCAGGGAAATCGAGGAAAGAAGCAATGCTGCTATCAGTATGCTGGACTTGAATGGACTGGAAAAAAGAAAGCCAAAGGAGTTGTCAGGCGGACAAAGACAAAGGGTAGCCTTGGCCAGAGCGCTGGTAAAACGGTCGGATTATTTTCTTCTTGATGAGCCTCTTTCCAATCTGGATGCCCAATTAAGAGTACACTCCCGAAAAGAACTGGTAAAAATACATGAGATGTATCACCAGACTTTTGTCTATGTAACCCATGATCAGGTAGAGGCCATGACGATGGGACATAGAATAGCTCTTATGTATGATGGTATTCTGCAGACAATTGATACGCCGTCGAATGTATATAACAGGCCGGCCAATGTATATGCTGCGAGATTTATTGGTGCTCCATCAACCAATATTATTGAAGCAAATTTAAACGAAGGAAAGCTGATAATGGCCGGACAGCATATTGTTCCTCCTGAGGTATGGATAAAAAAGATGAAAGAGAACGGCGGGGACATGTTTTATTTTGGGATACGTCCGGAACATACGAAAATTACAACTGATTATATGGACAATGCCCTTAAAGGGATAGTTAGATATACGGAAGACTATGGCAATAAAGTTGGGGTATATTTTGATATCAATGGAAAGGAACTGATTTCTGTATGCGATAACAACGTGCCTGCAACAGGAGAAAGGGTATATTTCGTACCTGATTACAGCAGAATCCATTTATTCGACTATAAAACGGAAAATTCAATAGGCTACCCGGAGGACTTATCCAAACATAATTATGGAGTTGTTTATGAGCTTCGGGGAAGATTGGCCGGTGACAGAAAATTTAAAGCTGAATAGAAAGAACCCGGTCCGTTAACTTCGGAGGCGTAATTATAATCTATGTTCGCAACCCAGATTCCGTTCAGAGACGGATGTGCCCTACTGTACGTAAATGGAGAAACAAGCTATGATGCCCTGGCTCTTGGGAATCACGAGTTTGTGTCTAATGATAAGGCTTTACTGGATGAGATGTTTGTAGGTATTTTATGCCTTACCTATGCAGCTTCCTCTTTTACGCAATTGACGCCCCTTCTTGTTCACCGGCACCGGTTTTGTCAGCAGCAGCAGTGGTGAAGGTAATAATTTTGTCCATTTCCAAGCGCTTGTGATTGCTGCCCTGAAGGTTTTCGCTGATGGTCAGGACATAGACCGTATTGCTTTGCAGGATCTTCCGGGGATGGATGATGATCTCCTTTTGCCTTTCCGAATTATCATCCGGTTCCGCCATAATGACATCAATGTTGATGCGCTGTTTCTTGCTGCTTTCCAAATAGAAGCAATGCAAATTGTGTTCCCGCACTGCTTGGTCAATGACGTTGTTGGAAAAGGTCAGCTTGATATCCTTGTCAACCGCAATATTCTCTGCGCCTGATGCGATATTGCTGCGGATTAGCAGCAAAGAAAGATAGGAACTGCAAAGTTCCTGGTTAAAGGGTGTAATGTCCATAATTTCCTGTTTTGAAAACAGGACGGTGTGTTCTTCCTTTAGATAACTGTAGTTATTGGCCTGCAGGAGTTTGGATATTAATATCTTATAGGGTCTGCCGTCAGCAAGCCTGGAAATAGGCCTGACAATAAAAGTCCTTCCGGCTTTTTGCCCATACATTCGCTTGCTCCCCGGAATAACCTCGACAGGCACTTCCTTCATTTTCTCGTCAAACAAGCGAAAACACTCCATATTTCTCTTCATGCCGTCCGGTATTCTGTGCTCCATAACTGTGGCGACATTGGAGGAGAAGACCAGCTCTATTTCGAAAACATCCTGTTCGGAACGGTTAAGGTTAATAGCCTTTAAGGCTAACGTGTGCTCGCCGGAATCGTGTCCATTGCTCAGCGAGGCGATAAATAAATCAAGCGCATCCACCTGCTCGGGCGGCAATCTTCGTATATTGTTGGTGATGCGGTTGATTTTTGACGATTGGGGTTTACTCATCAAGTCTTGACCAAGCAACTCGCCGATACTCATTCCCAGCCCCTGGGCTAGCTTTCTCAAGGTCTCAAGGGTGGGCTGCTTTTCTCCCGATTCAATTCTCCAGATAAACGACTGGCTCAAGCCGGATTGTTTGGACAGTTTTGATGTCGAAAGCTTCCGGCCTTCCCTGAGTTCTTTCAGGCGACTCCCAAAGTCCATGGATTAGACACCTCCCTAGTAACAAATTATGCCATGACATAGGACAATATACAATACTTACCGTACAGGAAGACTCTTCACGCTTATATTTTATTGCCAACAAAATTAAACAAGGATAAATAATAATATAAATATTTTTATGTAATATTTTATCAGCTTATGTTAATATCTAATAAAACATGCCTATAGGAATATAATGCATATACCTATAGGGATATGTATTATTGAGAAGGAATGGATTTTATGTAAGGCGGTTACAAGTTTACCATTTTGAATATACTCCGAACCTTACAACCTAAAGCTTGTGCCATGGTTTTCAGGACGTTACGGTATACCGGGAAACGGGTATGCCCCCCATTGTGGAAAGGAGAAGCTAAATCGGCCATATAAGGGCGGACTGCTTTTCGCGGTTCGTTTTTTCTTTTTAAATGTCTGCAGTGTCTAGATCAACTAGGAGAGTCCAGGCCTCGCAGCTGCATTTTTTGTACACCTAAGAATCTCATTAACAGGGAGAAAAGAGATATTTCAATGTGTAATATTTTATTTGTTATATTATATATTACGGGTATCAGTATTTTTATTATTCGCAGGGGGAAATATTTGTATTATTATGCAAGTATATGCGACTTAAGTCGTCAAAAAGAATAGTTTATCTCTGAGCCGAAAGACCTAAAGCCGTGAGGCCATGGTATGCTGGCCGGGGCATGATTGGAAACGGTTGTGCCTTCCACTTTGAAAAGGAGATTGCAGAGAGACTATAAGATAGTTTCTTAAGTAGTGCCTTTGGGCACTTTTTTATTTTAGGTACTTCGGATCAAATACTTCATGCTTTATTTGAGTTTTCAACGGAATTGGAATTTATTAAGAGAAGAATGAAGCCATGCTTGGAAATAATTAAATAATAAATTTTAAAAATCTCCGAGCTGTATTACCTGAGATGTGAGCTATGGTAAACAGCCGATGGGTACATCTGGAAACGAATGTGCCTCCCATATTTGGAAAGGAGAAAAATATTAATGGTCTATGCCAGAGATACCTTCCTTTTCGGTATTTCTGGTTTTTTGTTATAAAAAATTTGAACAAACAAGATTAGATATTGAGATGGGGACAGGGCATCTATTGGAAAAAAGATTGGTTTATCAAGTGTCTATTTAAGTACATGTTATTACCACTAATAATTCATATAGCGAATTATTGGCATCCAAAAACCCTCTTTTTTATGACCTGTTATCCGCAATTTCTAAATCAACTCATGTGTTGAAATTTAGAATTTTAAAGAATATCTGAACTTATCGTTCAGATCAGATATTCTTTAAAAGTTGAATATTTATTAACCCATTATAAGGGCATAAGGAGGGGATAGGTACAATTTATTACTTGCCAGGTTGACTAAACGGGATAGAAGGAGGATGGGAGATGTTTGTGGGCAAGAAAGCTAAGCTGCGGCAAAAAATCATAGTTCTTTTATGTATGATTTCTATGATGTTCAGTTTTGTCGCACCTTCGCTAGCTGTTGATGAAACGCAAGCACCCGAATGGGCAGCGGAGGCAGCCCTGACGGTGAGCGATGTAACTGACAGCAGTTTTGGCGTCAGTTGGCCTGAGGCTGCTGGAGCAGAAAGCTACATAATTGTAGTCAACAGTACCGGCGATAATGTAAGTGAAGTAGTATACGATACTACTTCGAATTTGGATTATGTTGTTAACGGTCTTACAGCTGATACCAGTTATGATGTAGAGGTTACGGCTGCTAATTCAGTTGGGGACAGTGAAACCAGTCTAGTGACTACAGTGCTTACCGAGTCAGACAGCACGACTTCCGAGGAAGGCACTGACGAAATTCAAGCACCCGAGTGGGCAGAGGATGCCGTCCTGACGGTGAGTGATGTAACTGAAAACAGTTTTAATATCACTTGGCCTGAAGCTACAGGCGCAGAAGACTATCAAGTGGTGGTCAGCAATACCAGCGATGGTGAAACTGTGTTAGATACTACTACAAGTGGAGGAATATCATGTGATGTAAGCGGTCTTACAGCTGATTATAGTTATGATGTTGAGGTCACAGCTGCTAATTCAGCCGGGGATAGTGCAAGCAGCCTGGTAACTACAGTACTTACCGCGGCGGAGGTGCCGGTTCCATTGTTAAGATTGGCTGTGGAAGCACCCGAGTGGGAAGCAGGCGCTGCTTTAACGGTAAACGATATAACTGCCAGCAGTTTTAATATCACTTGGCCGGAAGCAGTTGGTGCAGAAAGCTACCAGGTGGTAGTTAGCAACACAACCGGTGGTGTAACAACGGAGGCTTTAAATACCACTGTGAGTGAAGGAACTTCTTGTGGGGTAACCGGTCTTGCAGCCAACTATCGATATGATATCGAAGTAACAGCTGCCAATGAAGGCGGGGCCAGTCCGACCAGCCTGCAGGGTATGATGGTTACTGGGACGACCAGGACGCTGTTTACCTTTGTTTCGGGTGTAGCGGATGGCAATAACGGTCGATATGTATTCCAACCGGACGCAAGTGTGTTAGAAGAAACAGATTTTGAAAAAGCTTATGTATATGACAAAGCGCTAAATTTGGATAATACCAGATTTTTGTGGTATTTGCAGGCCGGGTTTAACAATGCCGATGCCAGGGATCATGTAGATTCCTTCCGTCTCTTTAATGTGACCGACGGGGAGGAAATACCACTGGATTATGGTACTACCGTATTTGGCACAGGTACTGGCAGTTGGACAGCCAGTGGGATAACGGAAAGCGATACCGGATATACATTAAGTAGTTTAATGACATCCGGGGACTTTAAGGTTGCCAAGATACAACCGAGTTCAGTATGGATTCGCTTTGAATTAGATATTGCCAAATACCTGGAAGCCGGTAAAGAATATGCGGTTACTATTGATCCTCAATTTCATACTGGTGGGAATAATCCTACTGTTCTAGGCAAGGTGTACAGTTTTAACTTCCAAACTAAATCAGAAACACCTGCATGGGCCCCGGGTGCTTCATTGACCGTGAACGAAGTAACTTCAAGTAGTTTTAACGTCGGCTGGCCCGAAGCAAGTGGAGCGGAAAGCTATAAGGTGGTAGTCAGCAATACTGCCGGTGGAGTTACTACTCTAGTTCCAGGCGACAACATTACCATTAATGGCACTACCTGTTCAGTAAGCGGACTTAGTTCCAGTTACCGATACGATATAAAGGTTACAGCTGCTAATACGGCCGGGGAAAGTGCCACTAGCCTGGAGAGCATGGTAGTAACCCCAACCAACTCAGCAACCTTTGAGTTTGTGTCCTTGCCCCTCAGCGACAGCAGCAGCAGGTATAAATTCCAGCCGGATGCCGCTCAGGACAGCGGCAGGACAACTGCATATGAGACTGCCTTTACATATGATAAGGCCATAAAGCCTGACTCAGATGTCTTTGAATGGTATGTTCAGAACGGCTTCAATAATCCAACCGGCACAACTAATGGCTTGACCGCTCTTAAGGATAATATCGAATCCTATCGTCTCTTTGATCTGACAGTTGGACAGGAAATCGAGTTGGATTATGGCGATTTTTCCACTGCTGTGAGCGGCTTGGCCAGCAATCCTAATAGTTGGGCAACCGGGACTATTGTAAATTCAGGCGATTTTTCGATCAGTAAAATTAGTTCTGGTTCAGTATATTTTGTTTTCAAACCTAACATTGCCAAATATCTGGAAGCAGATAAAGAATATGCTATTACCATAGATCCTCAATTCCGTACTGGTGGAAATAATCCTGTATATCTAGGCAAGATAAACTACTTTGAGTTCAGCACCAACACTGCCGACACCCTGGCTCCCGAATGGGGAGCGGATGCTCAGGTAACTGTGGGTGAAATCACTGCCAGCAGTATTGCTCTGGGTTGGCCGGAAGCAAGCGATGACACCGCTGTGGCGAAATACAAAATAATGGTCAGTGATGATAATGGTGTGGTCAGCAATACAGAAACCGCCGACAACAGTACCAGCCACATTGTAGGCAGCCTGGCTTCCAATACCACGTACAGTTTTGCTGTCAGCGCGTTGGACGCGGCCCGCAATGAGAGCAGGACTATCGAGGTCAGTGCCAAAACTCTGCCGGTAGTTCCTGAGTGGCCGGAAAATGCCGCACTGACTGCCGAAAGTGTTTTGGCTACCGAACTGATCCTGCGCTGGCCCCAGGTGAGCAACACCAACGACCTGGCAGGATACAAAGTCTATGTTGACGGAGTTGAGGATGCAACCCTTCCGCCGATTCAGGTTTATTATGAACTGTACGGGCTAAACAGCGGAGAAAAATACATCCTTGCGGTTAAGCCCTTCAATGAACTGGGTCAACTGGGTGATGCCATAGAGACGATGGTGGTTACACCCGGTGCAGGAGGGTTAACCTTTAATTTTTCACCTTCTGCCATTGATCTGGGGGAAGCAGGTTATTATCACAACTATCAGATTGTCAACCCGGTAGATATGGACAATTTCAGCCTGGTCTGGAATTTCAGCAATGGCCTGGACAAGAACTTAAGATTCAATCTGGAATGTATTCATCTGATAGACGTAAGTACCAACCAGGAGATAATTCTGGACCTGGGAACGGAACCCTATACTTCTACTCTTGAAGGAGTATTTTATGCTGGAGATTTCAAGTATATCAGCACTGGCGGCGGCAGCGGAACCGGTGATGGCACCGGCGATGGCGATACCGGGAGTGCCAAAACCCGTATGCTGAAATTTGAACCCGGAACTGCTACCCTGGACAAAATGACCAAGGGAGCTGAGTATGTAATTGAAATCGACCCGGAATTTACCGCTAATAACGGTGCAGCGAAGCTGGGCAAAATCTTCGCCTTTTACTATACAACTGCTGTAGACGATACGGAGTCGCCTGTATGGCCTGCCGGGGCACAGCTTACGGCGAGAAATGTGGGTACAGACTCCCTGGTATTGAATTGGCCGCAAGCCCAGGATAATGTTGGCATCGCAGAATACCAGCTTTATCAGCAGGGGCCGACACTGGAATTAATTCAGTGCTTTGGTAGCCAAACCACCACTTATAGAATGGAAGATTTGACCCCTGGCACAACATATAACTTTGTGTTACGGGCCAGAGATGCCAAATCCAATTATACTTCAGACCTTACTCTGCAGGTTCCGACTCTGCTGACTGATGACCAGGCACCTGTCTGGCCAGTTGACAGCAAGCTGACAGCCGACAATGTACTGACCGACAATCTGGATCTAAGCTGGACAGCAGCCGAAGATAATGTAGAGGTTACCGGCTACCGCCTGCTGAAAGACGGTAGCACCGTAGCCGATCTTGGCGCCAGCACCTTTAATTGTCATGTTGGACAGCTTACCCCGGCTACTGCTTATATTTTTACGGTGGAAGCCAGGGACAAAGCCGGTAATTACAGTACTACAGGTCCTAAACTGGCGATTAGTACCCTGGAGGGTGAACCCGATACCACGCCTCCTTACTGGACCAATAACGGCTCTTGGTCCACAAGCACCGTCTACAACTACGATAAAACCTATGTCACCTATCACTGGCCCTGGGCAGCGGATAATGTGGCCGTAACCGGGTATTTGCTGTACAGAAATGATCTGCAAATCGCTGTTGTGGATGCATATACCAACAGCTATACCGATGCTCTGGATTTAGACAACACCAACTACACCTATACCGTCTACGCGGTGGATGCTGCCGGGAACCGGAGTGAAGGCAGGTCGATGACTGTAAACAGCGGCAACCCGGATCAGGACACCTATTCACCGATTTGGCCGTCAGGTACCAACATTACCCTGTCAGAGTTTACGGATAAGAGCTCAGTGAAGATTCAATGGACTCCGGCTGAGGATAATGTTGCCGTGCGGGGATATGTAGTCATCAACTGGCTGGGCTACTGGGTAGAATATGCTGACCGTGGCGAACCAACATCCGATTATCGCAGCTTTGATGAATGTTATACTTATTACGATCCGTACCAACACGGCGGACCGAACTCATTCCATTTGGAAATGGAACCCGGTCAAACCTACAGTTTTTCAGTCAAGGCATTTGACAGCTCGGAAAATTCCTCCAAGGGTGATCCCAAAATCACTTTTGTCATGGGGACTGATCCAACTGCCGGATCCGGGATACCCTTTGCCCTGACCAATGCAGACAATAAACGGGGATCTTTAAACAGTATCAGCGGAGCGCTGAACCAGGTGCTGGCAGCCCAGGATCCGGAAAATATTCAGTTTACCTGGGAATTTCAGGAACCCCTGGCAGCTGATTATGATAGTAAGATTACCCTCACCAATACCGCAACCGGAGATCAAGTGCCTATGGAGGATGCTAATTTTAAATACAGTGAGAACAGCGGCCGGGGTATTTTAACCCTTGATCTGACGGCAACCGGCATTAAGCTGGCGGATAAGACTAATTATGTGGTGAAGGTGGATAAAACCCTGGCAGCTCAAAGCGGCAAACAAATCGGTCTGGATATTGCCTGGCAGTTTTCCACTGATGTGGCTGATAAAGAAGCTCCATGCTGGGGAACAGAGGATGTTTTAAAGGTTAGCTTTGACAAGGCCCCCACAATTGCTACTTTGAGCTGGCCGCCGGCAGCAGACAACGTGGCGGTTACCCAGTATCAAGTGTATCGGGGGAATGAAATGCTGGCAGTACTGTCCCCCGAAGCATCCAGCTGTGATGTGGAAGGACTGGCAGTCAATACGGCTTACACCTTTAAGATTGTGGCCCGGGATTATCTGGAAAACTTCAGTGATCCTCTGACAGCTGCATCCACTACTCCTGCCGCTGATACTACTGCTCCAAAGTGGCAGGATATTGACGTGTTAACCTTTACCGATATCACTTCGGATCATCTGACCATATCCTGGCCGGCGGCTGCAGACAATTATCAGGTAGAAACCTATAAGATTTATCTTGATAGTGCCGGGGAACCGGTGGCAGAAGTGGCAGCTAATGTGCTGAGTTATACTGTTATCGGGCTGGCAGGAGAAACTACCTATAATGTAACTGTTAAAGCCTGCGACTTTTCCGGAAACAGCGCAGATCTGAGCGGGGATGTAACCACCATCGCCGACGAGGTAAACCCAGTTTGGCCGGAGGGCAGTACTTTACAGGCCAGAGACATAAAAGACAGCTCCGTTACCCTGTACTGGGATGCGGCTGCGGATAACGTAGGAGTGACCCAGTATAATATCTACAGTAACGGGGAAAAAGTTCAGACCGTGGCTGGAGACACAACCGAGGCTGCTGTAACCGGTCTGAGCGGATCGACAGAATACACTTTTGCTGTGGAAGCCGAAGACTTGAAAGGGAATAAGACTGATAATAAGTTAACCCTGGTACAGTGGACAGCACCCGGTTCGATTACAGCCGGTGCCGCCTTCCCCTTTAATTTGAATCAGCCCCTTTCCCATAATGTTGATTACGATGCTGACAGCAATACCCTGAACAATGCAGTGGACGGCAGCTTTACCAAAAACAGCGTGGCTTTCACCTTCAGCTTTGACAGGCAGTTAGCCAATAATAGCTGGCTGAATAACTTTGAGATAAAGAACGGGGATGGAACAGTTATTCTGTTGGAGAGCGGCGCTTTTACCTACCTGGAAAAAGCCGGCGGTACCTCCTTATTGAAAATAGCTGTTGCTCCGGATTTGGTAACTGACGGACAATATGTACTGACTGTTAAAGATACTTTGCAGGCAGCGGATGGAACTCTGTTGGGACGCAACTTCACCTGGACCTTTGATGTCTCAGTCGGGCCATATGGCGTGACCGATATTGCTGCTGGATATAATTCATATAGCTCGCGGCAATTGCCATCTGACCGTTATTACTTGATGCTCAAAGATGATGGCAGTGTATGGACCTGGGGGAATAATGATTATGGAACTCTGGGCGATGGCACCACCGACAGCAGAGAGGTACCCACCCGAGTTGAAACCCTGAGTAATATTGTTGCTCTGGAAGCAGGGCGGGACAGCTGTTTTGCCCTGGATCAGGACGGGGCCGTCTGGGCCTGGGGATCCAATGAATACGGGCAGCTGGGCAAAGGAATAGTGCCTTCCGGCACCAGCGGACGATATGGCAACCATGTACCGGAGAAAGTAATTGGTCTGCCGGTAGCCATAGAAAAATTGCACTATGGCTTCGGCAGTGTAGCCGCCCTGGATGAAAACGGCGAGGTATGGATCTGGGGCAACTCGGCGCAGGCGGGACTATCGACAATTGACCAGCGCAGCGGAACACCAATAAAAGTGAACGGACTCAATGATGTGATCGATGTGGCCACCGGATATAGGATGTTTATGACGGTGAGCGGAGACGGAGATGTTTACAGCTTCGCCAGCGGCAACGCCCCGGCCAAGGTAGCTGGCCTGAGCGAGATTGTGGCTGTGGACGCCGAAGGCATAGACCAGAGTAATACTGTTCGTATGGCTTTAAAAGCTGACGGTACCACTTATATCTGGGGCAGCAACAACACTGGTTCGTATGCTTCTGCCCCCACCCGGGTGCAAGATGCTGCTTTGATTAAATCCGTCATAGCTGACGGCCCCTATGTACTGGGTACGGACGGGCAGGCAAGTAATGTTGCTTACAGTGCCGAGCCGATGCTGGGAGAACCGATCAGCGGTCTCAACCATGTAGTGAAACTGGTCAGTTCGGCCAATGGCGGTTTGGCCTTGCAGACGGATGGTACACTACTGCAGTTTATCGGTACCGAGGTTACAGAGGTACCCTTAAACATGGTTCCGGCTGACGCGCCGGTCTGGCCTGACAGCGGCACAATAGAGATCACCAACCAGGCTGAGACAGGATTGACCCTAAATTGGGAGAAACCTGATCCCGAGGTTTCCACTTTTGCTGTCTACCAGGATGGGAACCTGCTTACCACCGTATCAGGCAACACCTTAAGTTATAATGTTCTAGGGCTAACCAAAGGCGAGACTTATATCTTCAAGCTGGAAGCTCGTTTTGTCAACAGTGATTGGTCTGTTACCGGACCGGAAATTATCACCACCATGAGTGAATGGAATCCTGTCATGCAGGGTGCTGGAAAACTGGCCATGGGCGCCGGGCATACTCTGATGATCGGTGATGATGGCAGTGTCTGGGCCTGGGGACAAAATGACTATGGTCAGCTAGGCTTGGGCGACAACACTGAACGACTGATCCCGGTCAAGATAGACGGTCTGGCCAACATAGCAGCGGTGGCGGTTGGTGACAACCACAGCCTGGCACTGGATCAGGACGGCAATGTCTGGGCCTGGGGCAGAAATCACATCTATCAGCTGGGTGATGGCAGTACTACCGACAGCAATGTGCCGGTCAAGATTATCACTTCCGGTGATATCAAGGCCATTGCTGCCGCTGCCGACCACAATATTGCTCTGAAAAATGATGAGACAGTATTAGGCTGGGGTGTTGAAGACAGTGGCCCGCCTAACTATTATCTCCTCTCCGGTATTGACGGGCATACTCCGGGTCAGCTCTACTATGGCACAGCATCTCCTGCAGTAAATTATCCCCTGACGGGAGTGAAAGGAATTGCCGCTTCACGTAATTTCAGTGCCTATCTCTTTAATGACGGCAGAATCTGTCGTATTGGCAGCTTTGTTGATGCGGGCGGTGCAACCACCTGGACACCGATACCGAACTATTCAGCACCGATGGGCATTTGCGCTATTGCCGCCGGGGAGAACTTCGTAGTGGCATGGAAGGAAGACGGAAGCGTTTTGACCTTTGGTGACAACAATTTTGGTCAATACGGCAATGGTACTCAGGGTAACGGTACACCCGCCAATCCCAATCCTTATGGAATCGTATCTGGTCTGGATAACGTGGTAGCAGTAGCTGCCGGCGGATACCATGGCCTGGCTTTAGACCAGGACGGCAATGTTTACACCTGGGGCAAGAACCTGTACGGCCAGCTGGGTACCGGCAAGACCGATATTCATCTTGCACCGGTTAAGGTGGCAGGCTTAACGGGCATTACTGCCATAGGCGGAGGGACCGAAAGCAGCATCGCCTTCAGAAATATGCAGAAGGTATATGTCTGGGGCAGAAATGACAACGGCCAATTGGGTAATAACAGCAAAGTCGATTCCAAAGTACCTGCTCTGGCTGTAATGGCCGGCTATACCGAAGATATGGACGCGCCTGCCTGGCCCGCCTATTTCGCCCTGATAGCGAGCGATATCACCGAAAACAGCGTTACTTTGCTCTGGACTCCTGCCGATGATGATATCGGCGTGACCGCTTATGAGATCTATGTAGACGGTTCCAAGCAGGCAGATATTGAAGGAAATACGACGGATTACACCATTACCGGACTTACTGCCAATACCGTGTACACCTTTGGGATCAAAGCTCGGGACGCTGCTGGGAATATTAGCGTTATGAGCAAGACGGTTGACGTTGAGGTTAACAATGGCAGCGCTGGAGGCTTGTCGGTAGTTTTCAGCACTCCGTATAAATCAGCCAGCAACACGGTGCTGCACTTTGATTTCAGTAATGGAATCGAAAACCACCTGCCTGATTGTTTGAGCAAAATACAGGTTTACAAAAAATCCGGCGGCGGCAGCATTGCTTATTCCAGCTATGATTATATCAAAGAGGGTAGCAATACTGACGCAGATAAGATACGCAGACTGGTGTTGAACTACAACAACCTGCAGGCTGGAACCACTTATGTAGTGAATATCGACGGCGATTTCGCGGCCAACAACGGTACTATCCTGGGCGAACCCTGTACCTGGGAATTTACCACTGATGCATCAGGTGGATCCGGCTCTGGCGGTGATGATGGATCTGGAGGCGGCGCTGGCTCCGGTGATGGCGGCGGAGCAGGAAGCGGAACGACCGGAGGGATGACGGTGGAATTCTCTCTGGGAACTGCAGCATCTGACAACACCGTATTATATTTTGACTTCAGCAACGGCGTAGACAATAATCTGCCGGGATGTTTAAGCAAAATAACAGTGTACAAGAAGTCCAATGACAGCAGGGTTACTTACTACGACTATAACTACATTAAAGTTGGAAGCGGAGATGATGCAGTAAAGATACGCAGATTGGAACTGTATTATAATAACCTGGAGGCAGGAACAGCCTACGTGGTGAAGATTGATGCCGACTTTGCAGCCAATAACGGCAGTACACTGGGCAGGATCTATACCTGGGAATTTAGTACTGATTCTGCAGGCGGTGGCGGTGTTGGTACTGCAGTACAGCAGGAGCCGCAGCCGGTTGTCGTAAACGAATTGGTGCCAGCCTCTGGTATAACAACTGTACCTGCAGAAGTACCTTACCTGATCGACATCTCTGATCACTGGGCAAGAACCGCAATTGAACAGCTGGTAAATTCCGGAGCAATCACCGGGTTCCTGGATGGAACATTCAGACCGGATAATACTATAACCCGGGCCGAATTTGCCACCATATTGGTGAAAGCCATGGGATTAGAGCTAAAGCCCGGAATGGTATTCAATGATACTGATCACCACTGGGCCAAGGACTATATTTCTACCGCGGTAGCACATGGAATCATCAACGGTTATGGCAATCAAACCTTTGGTCCCGATGACTTAATAAGCCGGGAGCAAATGGCAGTGATGATTGACCGGGCAAAGGATCTGGAATTGATAGAAGTGCAAATAAGCTTTGTTGATGCAGATCAGATATCCGATTGGGCTATAGAAGCAGTGTCTCAGGTGAGCGGACATGGAATAATGTCAGGATATCCTGACCATAGCTTCAGGCCTGCAGCGTCGGCTAGTCGAGCAGAAGCTGCTACGGTTATTTCCCAGATACTGTAACGAGGCCAGTGCTCCCGCCGCTTCTTTAAGCGGTGGGAGAACGGGCGGTGGGTCTAATCCTCCGCCTCGTTGCAGCCATGGATGGCTTTAGAAGTCTTAAACCGAAGAAGGGGTGGAGAAGTATCCCACCCCTTCTCTCTTTTGGTAGTAGATAACAAAGAGGAATCCTTTTTGCCTCCTTATTTTCTAGCGTGATTGGGAATAGCAAAGCCAACCGAGCCGGTGATGACAGGGGAAAGAACCTATGATATTCCTGTGCTGGAAAAAAAGATGGAAAGTAATCAAAGCGGTATTAATCAAACAGGCTGGGCTCTTCGGCTCGGTGTTTTTCTACCCGGTTTCTACCGTTGTTTTTAGCTTTGTATAATGCCTGATCAACCTTTTCGATTAAGGTATCCAGGCTTTCATCACTGTGTTCTATTTCTGCCACCCCGAAACTGGCAGTAATTTGATGGCATTTGTCAAATTGGTAATCGGCCAGAGAAATCCTCAACCTTTCTGCCACCGCCAGAGCCTCCTCCAGTGCGGTCTCCGGTAAAAGAAGGATGAATTCCTCTCCTCCCCAGCGGGCCAGGAGATCGGAACTGCGTTTATTATGATTGATAATCTGGGCCACAGTTTTCAATACATAGTCTCCCATCGCATGCCCATAACTGTCATTTACCTTTTTGAAAAGATCCAGGTCAAACAATATTATACTCATGGGACGACCATATCTCCTGAATTTATCTACCTCCAGGCAGGCTAGTTCCAGGAACCTATAACGGTTGTAGATCCGGGTAAGGGGATCGATATGAGCCTGGGTTTCCAATTTCATCCGATTTCTGATGAAGTACCAGGAAACGGTGCCAAAAATCAAATAGAGCAGGGTCAACAGCACCATGGTGAGATAATAGGCCGATCGTACTGCCGGGAGCTGCTGGTCAGGAGCATAAGCTACAAAATAAGCCGTCGGGGTGCCGTCATAGCACTTTACCATGGCAAAAGACACCAGGTAATTTTCCCCATCGACCTTTGCTTCCACGGCAAAATCATGCATGTCTTTCAGGTTCTCCAGCAACCAGGGGTCCTGGCTGATCCCCTTGATTATCCGGAGAATAAGGTGGCTTTCCGATTCATCCCATTTTTTGCTGTTGGCCAAGTAAGCCTCCAGATCATAATAAAAGGCATCGCTTAACAAAGACATCATATAGTTGGATCTTTCCGATTCGTAGACTATGCTGTCAACAAGGTCTCTTTTAACCAGAAATTCATGGCGCTGGTGGGGAAAAGAGGTGTCCAGAATATTCTGTATCGTTTCCGGGGAGATAGTCATATCCATGGTACCGATCAGATTGCCCTGGTAAAATAGCGGGTAGACAAAATAGTATCCGCAGTGTATCCGACCGATTTCAAATCCGGAGGCACAGCTTTGACGGACGTTAGCTTCCTGGATGGATTTTCGTACTTCAGCTATATTGTCTCCAAAGAACCCGGGCCGGTGCAGGCGCAGAAAACTGCTGCCATCACTCAATTGAAAATGCATTTGCCTGAAACCATAATGACTGATAACGCTATAATCGCTGTATATGGCATGGAATAACTGCTGTCGGGCCTGTTCTGTTTGCAGCACATCTGAGGAATGCGAAGCTGCTGAGACAGGTTCCAATACCAGGGGGAGGTTGATTTTCTCATTGAAGAAGTATACGGACAACTTTTCATGCATCATTACCGCCGTATTGACCTCATTGCGGAGAGATTCTATGTCCCGGCTCTTGATGTCGGCGGTTTTTTTGTCCAAATCAGCAGACAGATGGTAGGCTAACATTAAATAGATACATCCGGTTAGCAGTAATAATGCCAGCCATTTGAAATAAGGATTGTCTTTACCCATTAGTCTTTCCCACCTGTTCAGATAATGTGTCAAGTAATTGTACCAGAAAGCCCGCAATATTTTCAATAATATTAGTATTTAATATCGTAAAATAGGGAAAAAAGTCTAAATATTTTCAAAACTCAAATATATTTATACTGTTTCTGTAAAAATCATGGTTGGTTTCATCGCAGGTCAATTTCTGATGGATTGGATATGCTTGTTTAAGAGATTTTACTGATATACACTATAATAGAAGCAGTTTTAGGCAGCCTTGTCAATCTGGACCAGAGACTGCATGGTTGCAGCGGAGGATCAGTCTCCTGTATGTTTATATGCCATTAGGGGTCTAAATGAAATTATATGATAGTTGCAGGCTGAAAAGGTAGGGAGACTGGATTTTATATGAACCAGGACTGGAGAATACTGTTATTACCAGGCAGGGAGGCGATGCAAGTGTTTAAACGAAGCAAAATAGAGAATGAAATGGGTAAACTGGCCCGTCAATCAGGAATCCTATTGGAAAAAGGAAAGTTGAAGCTGCAGATATCCCAGCTGGAAAATGATTTGTACAATCTGAAAGCCGAGCTGGGGGATATGGTGTACAAGGCCTTTCAAAACCAGGCTTTGCGGGGAGAAGAGGGAATCCGGGAAATAGAAGAAGCTTGTGATAAAATTGCCCAACTGGAAAACTCCCTTAATGAGCTCAAGCAAGAGATTGAACAAATAAAACGGGATTAAGGTTTTTGACCAATTAATACTTGAATCTTCACGCCCTGTATACAGTGACTCTTATCTGAGAATCTGTTAATATATATTAACCGGAAACGATGACTAAGGTTTGAATAGCTGGATAATAAGGTAATTATGGGCAAAGGCGTCTCTGTTTGTCTGCCGCTAATGGTGTAGATAGGGGCGTTTTTTTGTTTCCAGGCTTGAGGAGGAAAAGTGATGGATGAAGCGGTATCTTCAACCGGTATAAAAGGATTGGATGCGATTTTACACGGGCTCTGGCCGGGTGATAATGTGGTATGGCAGGTAGATTCCATTGACGATTATTGTGAATTTGCCCGGGCATTCGCCCGGCAGGCCCGATTGGATGAACGGCGAGTAGTATATATGAGATTTGGACAGCACTGTTCCATCTTGGATGAACAGGATGGGGTACAAGTATACCAGTTGGATGCTGAGGAAGGGTTTGAAAGTTTTTCCAGCGATGTGCACCGGATAGTCAGTGACGAAGGCTTAGGGGTCTATTATGTTTTTGACTGCCTGTCAGACCTGCTTTCTTCCTGGGCTACCGACCTAATGACCGGGAATTTCTTTCGGGTCACCTGTCCTTACCTTTATGAACTGGATACTATTGCTTATTTTGCCATTTTAAGAAACCGGATTGCCAACCATACCATTGCTCGTATCAGGGAGACTACCCAGCTTTTTCTGGATATTAAACGGCATGAAAAAGATATATTTGTACATCCGATTAAGGTATTTGATCGCTACTCTCCTACCATGTATTTGCCCCATCTGCGTTTAGAAGAAGGGAATTTTATTCCGGTGACCAGCAGTGTTCAGGCTGCTAATCTCCTGACCCGTTTTATGGGACCGGGAAATGTTGACGGCAAGCTGGATTACTGGGATCGGCTATTTTTGCAGGCCCGGGAGCTTTTGGATAAAGAAGAGGCGCGGCTGCAGGAAGAAAAACAGGCCATGCTGCTGCAGCTGTGCAAAATGATGATAGGGCGTGATCCTGAGATACTTGAACTGGCACAGAAGTATTTTGCTCTGGAGGATTTGCTGGAAATACGCACCCGGATAATCGGATCTGGTTTTATTGGCGGCAAAACTGTTGGTATGCTTCTGGCCCGCAAGATATTAACCGCCCGGGACAACAGCCCCTGGCACCAATGGCTGGAAGCTCATGACTCCTTCTATATTGGCTCGGATTTATATTATACTTATCTGGTGGAGAATGAATGCTGGAAATTACGAATGGAACAGAAAAAAGCAGAGAATTTTTTCAGCCATGCTCCGCAGCTTAAAGAACGAATACTCAAGGGCAATTTCCCCAATTTTATTAAAGAACAATTCTACCAGATGCTGGACTACTTTGGCCAGGCACCAATAATTGTTCGATCCAGCAGCCTGCTGGAGGATGGTTTTGGCAATGCTTTTGCCGGCAAATATGAAAGTGTGTTCTGTGTTAACCAGGGTACCCTGTCCCAGCGTTATGAAACTTTCGAAAAGGCATTGAAGACAGTATATGCCAGTACCATGAGTGAAGACGCCTTGGCTTATCGAATGCAAAGAGGCCTGGAGGCCCGGGATGAACAGATGGCATTACTGGTACAACGGGTATCCGGTTCCCATCACTCCCAGTATTTTTTCCCTGATTTGGCCGGAGTAGCCATGTCCTTTAACCCTTATGTATGGAGAGAGGACATGAATGTGGAGGCGGGGATGATGCGCCTGGTTTTGGGACTGGGAACCCGGGCGGTGGATCGGGTGGACGATGATTACCCTCGGGTGCTGGCCCTTGATCAGCCTAATCTCAGGCCAGATGCTTCCATGGAGGGGTTAAGAGTATTCTCCCAGCACCAGGTTGATGTACTGGACAGGGCAGCAAACCAGTGGGCCAGTATACCTTTAAATAAGATGCCCGGACTTCAGCCAGGTCTGATTAATTGGGATTTGATGGCCATAAAGGACCAGGAGACTTCCCGGCGGATGCGGGAACTGGGGATAGATGGGGAAGAATGGCTGCTTTCTTTCGACGGGTTGATAAACAAAACCCCATTTCTGGACCGAATGAAACTGATGATCAGCCAGCTCCAGGAGGCCTATAAATACCCGGTTGATACCGAGTTTGCCTGCAATTTTATATCCCAGCAGGAGATGCGCATCAATCTTCTCCAGTGCCGCCCCCTTCAAACCTTGCTGCGGCCTGAGGAAAGACCGACGCAGTACCAAAGGAGCAGCGCGGAGTTATTGTTTGCTACCCGGGGCAGATTTATGGGATATGGGGTAAAATGGCATCCTGATAAAATAGTTCTGGTTGAGCCCATGGAATATATTGCTCTGTCCCAGCAGGCCAAGTACCAAGTTGCTCGTCTGATTGGGAGTTTGAACCGTCTGTTTAGGGATCGGCAAAAGGGCGATTTTGCCTTAATAGGCCCGGGAAGGTGGGGTACCAGCATTCCATCCCTGGGAGTCCCGGTATCATTTAGTGAAATATGCCATTGCAGTATTTTGGTGGAAGTTGCTGTCAGGGAACAAGGTATTATGCCGGAACTCTCCTTTGGAACCCACTTTTTCCAAGATCTGGTGGAGACCGGCATATTCTATACAGCTTTATTCCCCGGGACCGAAGAAGTAGTTTACTCCCCGAAATTGCTGGAAGCGGAGGAGAATATGCTGAGCAGGCTGCTTCCGGATTATGCTCGCTACAGCAAGGTCATAAAAGTAATAGACCTTGCCCCCCAGGGTAGAAAACTGCTGCTGGATGTGGATATCAATTCCCGCCGGGTGGAGGCATTCCTGAGCAGTGTCTGAGTAATTGCGGCATCATCGGCTGCCCATATTGACTTCTGTTAATGCTTGGCACTTGTGCAGCAACATTCATTGGAGTAAAATTTATTAGATTAACACTTTTCAGGAGGGAATGGAATGCACAAGAAATTATTTATACCAGGACCGGTAGAGGTTAAAAGCGATGTGCTGGAAAAAATGGCTACTCCTATGATAGGACATCGCAGCAAGGATGCTTCCAGATTGCAGCGTAATATAAGCGATAAGCTCAGAATGCTGTTCTATACCGAAAACGATATACTCTTGTCTACCACCTCCGGCAGCGGACTTATGGAGGGAGCGGTTCGCTCCTGTACCCTGAAAAGAGCCGCCATATTTTCGGTGGGGGCTTTTGGCAAAAGATGGTTTGAAATGGCCCAGAGTAATAATGTGCCGGCAGATTTGTTTGAGGTCGAATGGGGGCAGGCAACTCAAGGGGCAGAAGTGGAGCGAGTGCTGGCTACAGGCAACTACGATTTGCTGACTATAACTCATAATGAAACTTCGACCGGCATTATGAACCCGGTGGAAGAGATTGCCCAGGCGGTGAAAAAACACCCGGAAGTATTGTTCTGTATGGATGCTGTGAGTTCGGCCGGGGGCTCCAGGATAGAAGTTGACAAACTGGGGATAGATATATGCATTACCTCTACCCAGAAGGCACTGGGCCTGCCGCCGGGACTGGCCATATGCACTTTTTCCTCCAAGGCTCGCCGCCGGGCGGAACAAGTACCGTTTCGCGGGTATTACCTGGATTTGCTTCAGCTTTATAAATATATATTGGATAAGGATTACCAGTACCCTTCTACTCCTTCTTTATCACATATGTTTGCCCTGGACTATCAGCTGGATAAAATTTTGGAAGAAGGATTGGAACATCGTTTCAACCGGCATATGGAAATGGCGGAATATGTGAGGGACTGGGCCCGGAGCAATTTTGCACTTTTTGCCGATGAGAGGTACCTTTCTAATACCCTCACCACTATTACCAATACTCGGAATATCGAAGTAGGAGCATTGAATCAGGAACTGGGCCAAAGAGGCTTTCAGATATCCAATGGTTATGGCAAAATGAAAGAAAAGACTTTCCGTATCGCCCACATGGCAGACTATAAGCTGGAAGACGTCCGGGAATTGATCGATAATATCAATGATATTCTGGGCATCTGATATCGGACAGCACAGTGAGCCATTAAAGGCTCCGGCCAAGCAGCTGGGTTGGATTATTGGGGGAGAAAGACAAACTGGCAGGAGGGTAAATTATGGCAATAGTTAAGCCGTTTCGGGCGGTTCGGCCCACCATGCAGTTGGTGGACCGGGTGGCAGCGCTTCCTTATGATGTTATGAGCAGCGATGAGGCCCGGGAAATGACAGCAGGAAATCCCTATTCATTTTTACATGTGGATAAGGCGGAAATAGACCTGGACCCGGCTATAGATCTGTATGATACCAGGGTATATGAAAAGGCCCGGGATAACCTAAATGAAATGCTGCAGCAGGGAGTGTTTCTTAAAGAGGAAAGTGACTGCTTGTATATATACCGCCAGGAAATGGGTTCACGTTATCAGATCGGAGTAGTAGCCTGTGCCTCCATCGATGACTATATGAACAATTTAATAAAAAAACACGAATTGACCAGGGCCGATAAAGAGCAGGACCGGATAAAACACGTAGATTACTGTGATGCCAATACCGGGCCCATATTTTTGACTTACCGGGCTCAGGAAGAGATTGACGCCATAGTTGAATCCTGGATGAACCTTAACCAACCGATTTATGATTTTATTTCCGACGATGGCATTGGCCATACGGTATGGAGAATTGACCAGCAGGGGGTCATAGAGGGCCTGGTAAAACTATTCTCCGGGGTGGAATGCCTGTATATAGCTGATGGTCACCACCGGTCTGCTTCGGCGGTCAGGGTGGGTCAAATGCGAAGAACAGAAAATCCTGATTATACCGGTGAAGAAGAATTCAACTATTTTCTGTCGGTTATTTTCCCCGATAACCAGCTACATATCATGGACTATAACCGAGTGGTAAAAGACCTCAATGGACTGGACATTTCCGGTTTTCTTCAGCAAGTCGGGGAGTCATTTGAAATAGAACCTTATGCTGGGGAAGGACCCTGCGCGCCCGATAAGCAGCGGTGTTTCGGCATGTATTTGGACGGACAATGGTATATTTTGCGGGCCAAAACGGACAGCTACGACCCCAACGATCCGGTAAAAAGATTGGATGTCTCCATACTGCAGCACAACTTGCTGGGACCAATCCTGGGTGTTGCTGACCCCCGAACCGATAAAAGAATCGATTTTATCGGCGGGATCAGGGGATTAAAAGAATTGGAAAGAAGAGTAGAAGAGGGGATGAAGGTGGCTTTTTCCATGCACCCCACTACGGTTCAGGATCTGATGGACATAGCTGACGCGGATAAAATCATGCCGCCCAAATCTACCTGGTTTGAACCTAAACTTCGCAGCGGTATCTTCATTCACCAGCTAAAATAGTTTCTCGCCCGAAGCAATATGAGGTAAAATGTTATATAGGGGTAAGGCTTAATCAGCTTTAACCGATGAACCCTATTTCCATGCAGATCTTTAGGGGAGGCAAGGATAATGTTTAAATTTGATAAGAGCAAGCTGGAGCAGCAGGCCAGTAAGTTGGTGCAAAAATCCGGGGACGTAGTGGAAAGCGGCAAGATCAGGCTTAATATCTCCAACCTGGAGAAAGAGGTCGCTTCATTTAAATTGGAACTGGGAGAAACTCTGTACCAGGCCTTTAAAGCCGGAGCCAATGCTGAAGTTGAATTAACCGCAATATGCAATAAAATCGATGCCAAGTACCAGGAAATAGGACAATTGCAGAAGCAACTGGAAGACTTAAAGGCCAAAGAGTAGCTTCCTGCACCTGGAGGGAGAAAGAAATAGCTGGAATTAGGCAGCCGGGCGCTGCTTAATTTTTTACCTCCAGGACTGGATGGATTTCCTTTTAATCTTCCAATAATCGTTAAGCAGTTGTTGCTGTCCATGGGGAGATAGAGCAAGAGCAGGCATAGTGCTTATGGAAATTCCAAATCTGCTTTGCAAGGGGAAATGCATAGACAACGTAAGATATATGCAGCAGATGATCTGGCAAAACAGGTAAGTAAAAACTCTAAAGGATGCAGGCCATAAAACCGGTATTATATACTGATTGTCCCGAATTTTTACAAAATCACACAATTGGGTCAGCATTTATCCCACATTCATGCATTAAATTATTAACAGATAAAGTAAATAACCCTTTGCATTGAAGGAGGTGGGAAAACTAAGGAACAACAGATTGTTCGATAAGCAGGCCGGGAAAGGACTTACCCTCCGGTAGCCCAAGGAAACCAAATTACATAACTGTTTTCAGTTACAGGATTCCTAAGTGCAGAAGATTTATCGAACAGCATAAATTTGATAAAATATACTTCAGATACCCTTCCTCTTAAATAAGCTAGAGCATGAACAAGTCCAGGAGGACAGTCAATGTCTTACAAGATTTACCTGGTAGAAGACGAAGAAAACCTGAACGAACTCTTATCCTCTTATCTCTCCAAAGAGGGCTGGCATGTCCAGCCCTTTTTGTCTGGAGAAATGGCCATGAAGGCTATACCGGAGCATCCTGATCTGTGGATATTGGATATAATGCTGCCAGATATTGATGGCTATCGTTTGCTTCAATATATCAAGGCCGACAACCCGTCCATACCGGTAATTTATATATCGGCCCGGGATGCTGAACTGGATCGGGTTTTGGGGTTGGAAATGGGAAGCGATGATTATCTGCCCAAGCCATTTCTGCCCCGGGAACTGGTGATCCGGACCCGTAAGCTGCTGGAACGGGTATACAGTGAACCTCATTTTGACAGTTTTATCAAGGTTCAGTCTTATCTTATCGACGAGTTGAGAAGAAAAATAATGCAGAATGGAGAGGAAATAGACTTAACCTCGAAGGAATTTGATTTAATGGTGCTTCTGGCCCGCAACCAGGGACAGGCCTTTTCCCGTGAACAGGTTTTGGATCATGTCTGGGGTCAGGATTATGTTGGTTCCGACCGGGTGGTGGATGATCTGGTCAGAAGGTTGCGCAAAAAACTGCCGGAATTCAGAGTAGAAACCATATATGGCTATGGATATCGGTTGGTGAAATCATGAAAAACAGCCCCCTGGCTTTACAAATATGGATGATTTTTGTGCTCATTACCATTGTGATATCCACCCTGTTTATGCTGCTGGTTCCCTGGGCTTTGCGCGACTTTTTTACCCAGCAGACCTATGCCACCATACGGGAAGCCCAGTCCATATACCTTAATAATGGCAAAATGCTGAATGATATCGATGATATAACCGAATGGGACCAAATTAATCAGCAATATCAAACCGTCAAACATATTGTTTTCTTAGACGATGGTCAGGTAGTGGCCGGTTCGACCTCTCTGCTGATATTTAATAATTTTGACTTTATACTTAAAGAATCCGGTGAGCAGCACATAGCAGCCCAGCAGTATGCCCGGGATATCAATGGAGAGAAAATGTATTATATCATCCGCAAAGGGGAACTGGCCAGTTCTCCCGTGTATCTGTTTTCCTATACCTGGGAGTCATACCAGAATGATCTGGTGGAAAACCTGTTTTCTCAATTGCTGTGGGTTATTGCCGTTATTCTGCTTTTAAGCTGGATTCCCTCATTTCTGATGGCCCGCTATATAACCAAACCTATTATCAAGATGGAAAGCCATGTTCGCAGTATAGCCAATCGCGATTGGTACGAATCCCTTGATGTAGATCGTGACGACGAAATAGGCAAATTGGGTCAGTCGATAGAGCGGATGCGGCAGAGGCTGGTAGAGCAGGAAGACATGCAGCGCAGTTTTCTGCAGCACATATCCCACGAGCTGAAAACCCCTGTCATGGTCATTCGCAGCTATGCCCAGGCCATAGCAGATGGAATTTTTCCCAAAGGCGGTCTGGAAGGATCCATCGAGGTCATCGACAAGGAAGCCGGGCGTATGGAAAAAAGGGTTAAAGACCTGCTCTATCTTACCAAGCTCGATTATTTGTTTACCAAACGTTCCTCAGATGATCTGATTAACATCGGCGACCTGATAGAAAACATCGTGGAATTATTGAGATGGCAGCGGCAGGAGCTCAGCTGGCAGCTGGATTTGGCTGAGATATCGTTTAAGGGCAACCTGGAGCAGTGGAAGGTTGCCATAGAAAATCTGCTGGATAACCAGATCCGCTATGCCCAGTCCATTATCACCGTTACTGTTAGTGAGCATTACCAGAACCAACAGCCCTATATGTTTCTCCGTATTTTTAACGATGGGCCTTACCTGGAAGAAGGGCTGGTAGACAAACTGTTTGAGGAATACCAGCGGGGTTTTAAAGGCGAGTTTGGATTGGGTCTGGCCATAGTACGAGAGATAGTTCTTTGCCACGGCGGTAAAATATGGGCCAGTAATGAAGAGGACGGAGTTGCCTTCTACCTGGATATACCCATTGAAAAGGATTAAGCAGTATGAACTGCATCTGTGCCTACCTGCTTTCAAAGACCTTCCCTTTGTTGCTCAGAGCCTTCACCCGTTCTACAATCAGGTCAGTCAGGCGTTCGCGTTTTCTCCACCGGGCATAGGTACGGGCAGGGTCCAGCCCATATTCAGACAGCACTGCCTTCAGCGTATTGATGTCCAAACCTTGAAGAGAAGCGAGCAATCCCAATTTCCCTTGTTCATAGTAAATATGGAAAGGATCAAAGCCTTCGGGCAGGGATGACTCTATTTTGGTTTTGCCCCTTGGCTGCTTGGGGGCGGCCAAGGTTTCCGATTCCAGGAATGCCAGCAGTGGAGCCGACAAGCGTTTGGCCATTGACTTGTTATTCTCCAATTCTGAGGCCAGAAGCCTTAAAAAATCAGCCATATATGGAGTGGGGTCTGATTTGGGCATATTCCAATACCTCCTCAGTCAATGTTTCATACATTCCAAAAGGAATTTCATAACCATATTTATGGTGCAGGGTTCTGCACAGGGCAGTGAAATCCATAGCTGCAGCAGCCCTGGAGGTTTCGGGGATAATGGTATTAAAGATCCGGGAGTAGCCTGCTTCAAAAGCCCGCAATTGCAGCAGCTTGATCTGATTGCCATGATGAATATTTTGTTTGCGATACTTATTGATCACCACACCGAGTGGGTTAATGGTAACTCCGGTTGAATCGGATAAGCGTTTAATACGGCTCACAATCTGGGGAATACCATAGGTGGAAAGGATATCGGGTATTACCGGTATCAAATAATACTGACTGATAATCAGGCCGTTTTGGGTTATCAAACCCAGGTTGGGGGGGCAATCGATCAGTACCACGTCATAGCAGGGAAGTTGATCCACTACCGCTTCGGCCAGTATCGTAACTGGTTTCAAGGGAAGAAAGCGGCTGACCGGTATAGTGGCGATATGATCCTGCAAATCAATGAGATCCAGGCTGGAGGGAATCAGATCCAGACCGGGAATTCCACCGCCCACATTGGATACCTGGTGCATTATAGCCTCCTGGGCGGAAAAAATGGAGGTTTTTTCTATTCTGTCCCGAAACAGCTGCATCAAAGTTTGTCCCCGGATATTTCTTTTTACCCAGGCTTCCTCTCCGATCAAAGCCACAGTAGCATTGGTCTGGGGATCCATATCTATAATCAATACTTTCAGGCCATAGCGAAAGGCCATCATTTCTCCCAGAGCTATACAAAGGGTGGTCTTGCCCACTCCTCCTTTTAAATTAATAACACTTATTACTACTGGCATAAAGCAGTTCTCCATCCAAGTTTAATAGTATACTTTTCGGTGCGGCCGGCCAATTATCCTGCCGGTTCACAGCTCAAGTTTGAGTTGATCCGCCGTAAATCAAATATGTAGGAGTTGAATTCCCCAAGGCCGGGTCCTGGTTATTATTAATGAAACCAAAAACTGTCCGGGGCTCTTTTTGGTTCCTATAAAACGGAGGTGGGTTCGAATCTCCCGCCTCCCGCAGCAGGAAAGATACTGCTTTGCAGTCCTCGGATGCTTAAATGTAAGAAAAGCTAGTGATTATCATATATACTAGCAAAGGGAACACAATCACCAATGATGAGATAGAGGAGGTAGATGTTTTGGGGCGTTTTCTATATGGCGGAAATAGAACCTATACTATGATATTGCTGTTGCTGGTGATAACCCTGTTTGTTTCCGGCTCCCTGACCGGCTGCGGCAAGTCCGCTTACCAGGATTCCATACCGGAGATTTCCTCCAGTAATCAGGCTTCGTCCGAAGAATATGGTTCTGATTCCGACATCAACTATAAGGAATTCACGAGCGGAGCGGCGGTATCCGATCAGGAGAGGAAAGTGGTGCAAAACGCTGGCATGGTGCTTTCCGTAAGGGATGTGAGCCAGGCCATGGATAAAATAATCAACATTGCCGCAGATTACCAGGGTTACACGGTAAACAGCAATCTTAAGCGGGGAGACGACTGGGTACGGGGTGAAGTGGAGGTTAAGGTGCCCTCCCCCCAATTGAATGCAGTTATGGAGGAGGTCGCCGCCCTGGGGGAAATCAAGGATAAAAGCCTGTCTGCCCAGGATGTGACCGAGGAATACTATGACTCTCAGGCCCGGCTGGCCGTCCTGAACAAGAAAGAAGAACGTCTGCTGGCATTGATGGATCGAGCCCAGACTATTGAAGAGATAATAAGCGTTGAAAATGAATTGACCCGGGCTAGAAGTGATATCGAAGTGCTGTCAGGGAGGCTTAAGTACCTGGAAAACGCCACCAGCTACAGCAGTCTCTCGGTATCCCTTAGTCAGGCCTCAGCAACCAGAGTTGAGGTGCCGGAGGGGATACTGGCCAAGGCTTTACAGGCTTTTATCAACAGTATCAATAATTTGGCCCAATTCCTAAGCGGTTTCTTTATACTTTTTATAGCCCTTATACCCTGGGCTCTGCTCCTGGGCATGATGATTTGGATTTTTGGAGCCTTGAAGAAAAAATATAACTGGGGCTTCAAAAGAAAGCAGCGGCAGGTCACCCTTCCGGCAGTACCTGAAGCAGATGAAGATAAACAGGAGTAAAGGGCAGGCATATATTAAGAATATTACCTGGCCGGGTAGGGAGAAATGCTCAAAAAGTTTCCTCCCGGCCAAGAAAAATGCCAATAGAATCTAAAATAAATACCAGGCGGAAAAACAGGAAAAAGTCTCTGCAGGATGGGCTGCAGGGACTTTTGCTTAAAGCTTGTTGCTTACCTGAATGACCATAGTTTCATGGTTGATTGACAGATTATCAATAGAAATATCCTGGCTGCTGCTTAATGCTTTTTTTATCCCTGGAGAGACCAGCTTTTCTACCAGAGATATTTCATCCGCCGGCAATGATATCTGTCCGATCCGGAGTTGGGATATATCAACTTCAAACTCTTGATTGCTGATGGATATACTGCCCTGCATATATAATGGTGTGTTTCGGTTCAGACCTATGGCATTCAGAGCTTGCACCAACTTTTGTTCGGATAGCCCGGAAGCCTCAGCCAGAGGAGGAAGTTCATCGATTAATAGCAGCCCTGATATTTCCAGAGAATTTTGAGTATGCAGTTTTACCTGGGCTGAATCCAGGGGGAGAGCCGCGCATTCGTCCAGAGCCAGCAGGGCGGTTAATTCCCCCGAGCTCAGGTTAACGGTGACTGATCCGGGCAGATGGCCCTCCGGGGATACTCCCCCTGGGGCAGACGGATTGAGAAGTCTGAACTTCTTTTGGGCTTGTTCCAGGTCATGAGAGTCAGGATAGACGCCCAGATCCAGGGGCTCCTCCTTACAGCTTGATATATCCTGATGTTTCAGCAGCGGATACCCGATAGCGGGAAGCAAAAACAGCAGCAATATGGCCAGGTAAACATATTTTTTCAATCCGATCACCCCTTAACGGAACAGCATTGCTATAAAGTGATATATTTTATATATTTAATAATAATTATATGGAAACCATAAGGCAAATGGTAAAGGGGGAGCAAGATGAATATCAGTCGAACAGCGGCCATAACTGGAATAGGCGAGTTGAAGCCCGTACTGGACCCTAAAGGACGGACCAGCCTGGATCTGCTCAGGGAAGCGGCAGCCCTGGCCATAAAGGACGCCGGTCTGCAAAAGAGTGATATCGATGGTTTGCTTATAACTCCTCCGGCGGAAGACAGCTGTTTTATGTGGCCGGCTCAGGTTGCGGAATATCTGAATATGAGTCCTGCTTATATTAATATGGTGGAACTGGGAGGAGCCAGCGCCTGCGCGGCCCTGACCAGAGCAGCTTTGGGTGTGGCGGCTGGTCTGTGCAGCCATTGTTTATGTTTGAGCGGAGGAATTTGGGACAGCCAGGTGTTCAACAGCGGGGAAGGCAAGATGGCGGTTATGTCCAGAGCCGAGATTGATTATGAACTGCCCTATGGCCCTATGGGCTTCAACTCCGGATATGCTTTGATTGCCCGCCGGCACATGCATGAGTTTGGTACTACCCCGGAACAGATGGCCAAAATTGCCGTGGATCAGAGGCAGAATGCCCTGGCCAACCCTGATGCCCTGTTTAATCAGCAGGCCATGAGTATAGCCGAGGTTCTGGATTCCCCGCTGATAGTTGATCCGATTCACCTGCTGGAGATTGTTCGGCCTTGCAGCGGTGCTGCTGCTGTAGTCATCAGCCCCTCGGAGGCCGCTCAGGATATGCCCGGCAGACCTGTTTACCTTCTGGGAATGGGGGAGGCATGTACCCATAATTCTATTGTATATTCTGAGAATATTACTGTTAGCCCGGTTAAATATTCCGCCGCCCGGGCCTTTGCCATGGCCGGTCTGAAACCTGCGGACATGGATATGTTGTCGCTCTACGACTGTTATCCCATAACCGTGATCGTGACTCTGGAGGATGCGGGATTCTGCGCCAAAGGTGAAGGGGGGAGCTGGGTGGAGGACAGGGATCTGACTTACCGGGGACCATTACCCCTTAACACTCATGGCGGCCAGCTTTCTTTCGGGCAGCCCTCTTATGCCGGGGGGATGTCTCATGTCACTGAAGCGGTCAGACAGCTCAGGGGAACAGCGGGGAAAAGACAGATAAAAAACAATGGCCTGGCATTTGTAAACGGAAACGGAGGGGTAATGAGTACCCAGTCCAGCCTGATACTGGGGAGGGATTAATAATGAAGGAAATAAACGGCAGGAAATGGTACAGAGAGGGCCGCCGGAACCTTAAGCTGCAATATTGTCCGGCTTGTGAAAAATACATATTTTTTCCCCGGGAAAGCTGCCCTTATTGTCTGCAAGTCGTACCGGAATGGAAAGAAACCGAAGGCCGGGGAACAGTATACAGTTATACTACCGTGAGAAGAAGTGCCCTGCCGGAATTTGCAGCAAGGGTCCCTTACACTTATGCCATAGTTGAACTGCATGAAGGGATACGCCTTCCCAGCAATATCGTGGACTGCCCGGTGGATAAGGTCAGAATTGGCCTGCCGGTGGAATTGGCCTGGATAGAAGAAGGCAGGGATATGATACCGGTGTTCAGACCGGTCCGGAAATAACTAATTTATTTGCCCTGGACAAATTTCTGCACTCGCTGATGGTAATTGTCGGTTTCCAGCATTTCAAGCAGGTACCGTAATTCCAACGCCAAACCCTGGCTTAAATCCAGGCTTAATCCCTGGTTAACCGATTTTTTAACTGCCCGTAAATTACCGGGATCTTTGGAGGCAATACTTTCGGCTATTTTCCGGGCTTTGCTTAGGGCTGTACCCACTGGAGCAAGATGTTCGATCAGGCCCAAGGAACAGGCCTCATGAGCATTCAAACGACGTCCGGTAAACAGCAGGTCTTTAGCTTTACCCGGACCAACCAGGCGGGAAAGTCTCTGGGTACCGAATACTAACCCCAGATTAACTCCAACCGCCCCCATTACCGAGTTTTCATCCGCAACCCGAATGTCGCTGCTCAACGCCAGTTCAAAACCTGCTCCCAGAGCATATCCATTGATAGCAGAAATAACCGGGCAGGGAAGTTCGGCAATCATTTCCAGCATATGGTATAATCGAATAAAATAATTTTGATTTTCTTCCCTGGAATTTTGGGCTTGCTCGGTTATACTAAGACCAGCACTAAACGAACGACTGCCTGCGCCGGTTAGTATAAGCGCCCCAATGGGTTCAGGCAGTTCGGTACAAGCTTGGCTCATTTGATCTATAATGGCCGGAGAAATTAAGTTGACCGGCGGCGAATTAATGGTAAATATAGCTATGTTACCATCAATAACCACTTCCAGCCGCGTTAGTTGATTATTGTATTTCAGCATATTGCTACCCCCGTTCGTAAATAATCTGTATATTAGTAAATATTTTAGATTGGACATTAATATTCCTTTAAAAGATTTATTGGCGGCAAGATAAAAATTCGGGAGGAATGCTATGAAATTAGCAATTTTTGATTTTGATGGGACTCTCTTCATGAGGGAAACCCTGGTTTTTTTGGGAGAAGAGTGGGTGCGGCAGGGAAAGCCTCGAATTAGGTATATGCAAACCTATCTATCCATTATGCCGGTTTTGGTCCTGTACAAACTGGGGGTGGTACCCCGGGCGCGGATGAAATACCAGGCTATGACGAAATTTCAGAAAATATTTGCTGATCTCAGCCGGGAAGAAATAGCAGAGTTTTTTCGGCAAGCCTTTCCGGAACTGAAGAAATGCTATAATCCCCGGATAGTGGACGAAATTGAACGGGCCAGAGCGGAGGGATTTCACCTGGTCCTGCTTTCGGGTGCCTATGCTATGCTGCTGGAGATGGCGGCCCGGGACCTTAAGATAGATACGGTAATAGGGGCGGAATTGTATTTTAAGAATGGAACCCTTGATTATAGCCGAGAGATATCATTTGTGGATGGAGAAAACAAGCTGGCCCTGCTGGAACAGGCTTTTACAGGATCGGAAGTGGATTGGTCCAGGAGCAGATCCTACGGAGATAGCTTCGATGACCTGCCGGTCATGGAGATAGCTGGAGAACGAGTGGCGGTAAATCCCGAGAACAAGCTTCTAAGTTATGCCCAGGAAAATGACTGGCGGGTTATTGAGTTTTCCTGTTAAAAATTTTGGGTTATAATTGGGAAGATGACAAAAGGGGAGAATATTATGGAACTGGAACACTGTGTAAATTTCGTATTAACCAAGGCCCAGAACTCTGTACAGCAGCTGTTTAAAGCCGAACTGGCTCCCTACGGGATAACCCCTGGACAATACGGGGTTCTGAAGTGTCTCTGGGATCAGAATGGACTTACCGCCAAACAACTGGCAGAACGCTTGTGCCTGGATAGCTCAACTATTACCGGTATATTGGACCGAATGGAGAATAAGGGCTTGATCAACCGCTATCACGATGTGAGAGACCGGAGAGCATTATGTGTTATGATTACTCAGGAAGGGCAAGATTTACAGGAGCCGGTTACTCAGGCCATAGTCAGCGCCAATAAGAAGGCCCTGTATAGTTTTAACGAAGAACAATCTGAATTGCTTAAAAAACTGCTTTCAGAGTTAAACTCTCCACCCGGCCCGGAAAAGGATAACAAACGCAGGTGAGATGCAAACAGGGCCTGCATACCATAGGAATCTGCAGGCGGCAGTGTTTTAACCTGCTATCCCGGGCAGGGAGAGTTAATTTAATTAATGTCGGATAGCCTTCCCGGCTGCATCCTGTTGCCCGCTAAGAGTGGGTTTTTACTTTCCCAGCGCTGAAAAGACATTATCCTATGATGATATAAGCCTTTCTGCGCGGTCGGGATTAAATAACCATCAACCAGCCTCTATCTTCCAACTCATCTTATCGGTATGCAAATATCCGGATCTAATCACAATTAGAGCAAAATCATCATTCTGAGCCGAATCCAATCGAAAATACTAAATATTTGGTACACAAATTAATGATTGACAAAATAAATTGCTATACTTAGAATCAAGGTAGACAAAAATAATTACGGCAGGCGATTTGTTGGTGTATTTTATCCTGCCGGCACTGAAAAGGAGAGGATAATATGGATTTTAAACTGACTGAGGAACAGGAATTGATCAGGGATAATATGCGCGAATTTGCCCGGACCTATGTTGACCCCATAGCAGTAGAAATAGACGAAAACAGCCGTTATCCGGAAGAAGTGATTAAGAAACTGGCCGACGGTGGTTGGATGGGTATGCCTTTCCCTGCCGAATTTGGTGGTGCCGGGGTGGATTACCTGACCTATGCCATTGCAGTTGAGGAGTTATCGCGTTCCTGTGCTGCCACTGGTTTTACCATGTCGGTTCATACCGGACTGGCTTGCGGTCCCATAGCTCTTTTCGGCAATGAAGAGCAGAAGAAGAAATATCTGACCCCCATGGCCAAGGGTGAGCACTTGGGGGCTTTTGCTCTAACCGAACCCGGAGCCGGGACTGATGTTGGAGCTGCGACCAGTACTGCGGTGCTGGATGGAGATGAGTATGTGCTGAATGGAGTAAAGACCTTTACCTCCAATGGTCCGGTAGCCAATACCTATGTGACTTTCGCCTGGACCGATAAAAACGATAAACGAAATGGAATGAGTGCCTTTATAGTGCCCCGGGAAGCACCGGGATTGAGTGTAGGGGAGCACTTCATGAAGATGGGAATAAGAGCCTCCCAGACTTCAGAGATTATTTTCAAGGACTGCCGGATACCCAAAGAAAACCTGCTGGGCAAAGTTGGAGATGGCATGAAGATAGCCATGAACTCCTTTGATCATGGCAGGATTGGAATTGCTGCTCAGGCGGTAGGCATTGCTCAGGCGGCCTTGGATGAATCTATAAGCTATTCCAAACAGAGAGTGCAATTTGGCAAGCCTATTTCCAGAAACCAGGCTATACAGTGGATGATAGCAGATATGTACACTGATATTACTGCCGGGAGATTTCTGTATTATTACGCTGCTTCTCTGAAAGACCAGGGACTTCCATTTAGCAAAGAGGCGGCTATGGCCAAGGTATTTTGTGCCGAAATGTGTTCCAAACACGCCTCCAAGGCAGTACAAATCCATGGCGGATATGGTTACTGCAAGGGGCAAAAGGTAGAAAGATTGATGCGGGATGCTAAAATAACCGAAATTTACGAAGGGACCTCCGAAGCTCAGCGAATGGTTATTGCAGGAAATGTATTACGGTAGGGCAGCTTGTTTGACAATCTGAGGGGGAGAGATACTCTTCCCCTCTTATTATTAAAGAGAGGTGGGAACCATGCCTAACATAGTATGCTGTTTTAAGTGGGTGGTGGATGAAGCCTATATTAAACCGTCCAGCGCGGGGAAAATCGACCTGGAATGGGCCGAACACAAATTAAGTGACTATGACCGCAATGCAATCGAAGCAGGGGTTCAGCTTCAGGAAGAGTACGGAGGAACTGTTACTGCAGTCACCGTTGCTTCCAGTGAAGCTACCAAGGGAATTAAGGATGCTCTATCCCGGGGACCGGAAAAGGCTTTTTTCATTAACGACGAACAATTTGAAAACTTGGAACCGGTTCAGACGTCGGCTATACTGGCTCAGGTAATATCGCAGCAAATCGACTATGATTTGATTATTTGCGGAGAAGGTTCAAGTGATATGTATTCCCAGCAGGTGGGTCCGCGATTAGCTGAGAAATTAGGAATTCCCTGTATTGCCTTGGTTAAGAAACTGGAAATTAAGGATAATCGGTTAATAGCCGAACGCAAAACCGATGAGGGGATCGAGGTGGTATCAGCGCCGCTGCCTGCCCTGGTTACTGTGCTGCCGGACATCAATAATCCCCGGGTACCCGGACTCAAGGATACCCTGGCCGCGTCCAAAAAACCGGTAGTGGATGTCAGTTTGGAAGATCTGGCTGCCGAATATCCTGCCTTAATGGTGCTTGAGGATATGCGGGCTGCCAGCCTGGTCAGAAACTGTACCCGTTTTGGGTCGGGACCGGAGGACATACAGGCATTTGTTGAGGCAGTTAACAAAACCGGCATAATTGACAGGGGGTGAGACAATGGCTGGAGTATGGATTTATGCCGATCGTAATGAGCAGGGGATGGAACTGCTTACCGTAGGCAGGGGCTTGGCCAACCAACTGGGAAAGACACTGACTGCCCTGGTTGCAGGCGATGACAGCACCGCTCAGGGGTTTATATCCCGGGGAGCAGATGAGGTATTGCTGCTGCCCTCCCTGGGAGAAGGTCAGCCATTACAGGATTATATTCCTCTTATAGCCAATGAGGCCAGTAAGGCCGATCCGGATATATTTCTGATAGCAGCCAGCCTGAGAGGCAAAGAAATGGCGGCACGTATAGCTGCGCGCCTGGACACTGGCTTGTGCAGTGAGTGTACGGCGATTAATATTGATGATAAAGGGAAACTGCAAATGGAACGTCTGATGTACGGAGGAGCCGCCGTGCAGAAGGTAAGCATAAGCAGCCGTCCGCAGATGGCTACCATTCCCCCCCGAAGCTATGAAGCGGCTGAACCACAAAGTGACCGGCAGGGCCAGGTAAAATCCCTTGATCCCCCGGAAGCATCTGGAATACAGGTGATTGAACGTAAAGGCCAGGAAGCCGGCTCGGGTGATATTACTGCCGCCAGGGTAATTGTATGTGCCGGTCGGGGGATTGAGAAGCAGGAAGACCTGGCTATGGTAAGAGAACTGGCTGACACCCTGGGAGCCGAAATAGCCTGCACCCGGCCTATTTCCGAGGAGAAACACTGGATGACTGAGGAATCTTGCATAGGGCTTTCCGCTAAAGAAGTCAAGCCAGCCTTATATATAGGTGTGGGGGTATCCGGCCAGATACAGCATGTGGTAGGCATCAGGGAAGCCGGGGTAATATGTGCAATTAATTCAGACGAAAATGCTCCTATATTCGAAGCAGCTGACTACGGAATAATCGGGGACCTTTATAAGGTAGTACCCGCCCTGATCGCAGCCTTGAAAAAATAATCCTGGACCAAAAAGGGGACGGTTCTTTTGTTTGCTTGCATGCAAGCAAACAAAAGAACCGTCTCCTTGTTTGGTTAGAACTTTTGGTATTATTTACATCAAGGAACAGGAAGCAGAGGGCAGAAATAGTAAGTAAAGATAAAAAAACAAGTTCTGGAGGTTATGAACAGCAATGAAAACTATTGGGAAGTACTCTCTGTTACTGGTGTTTCTGTCAATATTGACTTTGGCATTCAATGCCTATGGAGCGGTTCATCCGACTATTAGCATAGATGGCCGGGTGAAAGAAATGTCACCTCCGGCAGTTATTAAGGATGGCCGCACTATGGTGCCGCTGCGGTTTGTGATAGAGGATGACTCGCTGCAGGGAAAGGTATACTGGGATGGAGAGAAGGAAAAAGTGGCCATGGACTGCCGGGGCAAATACATAGAGTTTTATATCGGCAGCAGTTATGCCAGGGTAGATGGCAAGCTTTGCTATTTTGATGCAGCACCATACATATACCAGGATAGAACTTATGTTCCGCTGCGTTTTCTGGTGGAAACCCTGGGTGCCCAGGTTAACTGGAACAGTCGGGAATGTCGGGTTAATATACAATTTGATTATAGTCCCCGGGTCTTTGCCTATTATTATTATTCTTCAGGTCAGGAGTTAAGAGACAACATTCAATATTTCAGCGATATAGCTTTTCGCTGGTATGAAACCAATGGCCAGGGGCAGTTGAAATATGAATACCAAGATGACTATCAGGCAGTTCTGGATTATGCTCGCAGCAACAACGTAAAAACTCATGCCAGTGTAGTACTCATGGACAGCCAACAGCTGCATCAGCTGCTGTCCAGTGCCGAGAATCGCAGGATGCTGATAGGAAATCTAATGGATCAGGTACACCGGTATGGGTATGATGGAGTCAACATCGACTTTGAGTTCATTAATTCGGAGGACGCTGCATATTTTACCCTCTTTCTGCGGGAACTGAAGACCTCCCTGGGGCAGGACAGGGAGTTGTCGGCAGCGGTGTTTGGCCGTACGGAAAATGACCGCTGGCCAACCGGTTATGACTATGCGGAGATCGGAAAGGCTGCTGACCTGGTGGTGGTTATGGCCTATGATTACCATTACCGGACCAGTTCTGCCGGGCCGGTGGCGCCGTTATGGTGGGTGGAGCAGGTAATCGAATATATGACTGCCCGCATGCCGGCTGAGAAAGTTCTGCTGGGAATGCCGACCTATGGCTATGATTGGTCTTCCGGTGGAAGTGCTCAAACCATAACTGCTGCCAAACTGGCCGCCATCCAAAAGAAATACCAGGTGAGGGAGAACTTTGACAGCCAGAGCATGAGCCCGTATTTTACTTATTGGGATGAAAAGGGTGACTCTCATCAAATTTGGCTGGAGAACCGGAAGAGTCTTAAAAGCAAATATGACGCAGCGGCTGAAGCCCGCCTGGGAGGCATATCGTTCTGGAGGATCGGCAACGGCTTTGATGATCTCTACCAGGTTCTTAGTGAAACTCAGGGGGATTAATCGAAGTAATTAGCAGGAACCGTCTCCCCTTGACGGGCAGGGGGTGATTTATTATGATAATGAAGTACCGTCTATTTAGGGCAGGCGGTACTTTTTCGTTTTTTCGCTTACCCGGGTGGTTTTATATTATAATTATTTTGGATACTGTTCATCCGGCAAGGATTAGAACGATACTGGAGGGGAGAGAATGACTAAAGAGCAGCCAGGTTTGTTCGAAGATATATGGGAGCCTTCCCCGGAGCAGTTTATAGCAGAACCCGAGGATATTTCCTATATGCCTTTCCTGCCTGGGGTTGGACCCGGGGAAGCTTACCCGCAGGTCCGGGATATAGAGGAATTGAAAGGACTGGCCCAGGGGTGCCGCCGGTGTCGGCTGAGAGAAACCTGTCAGCAGGTAGTATTCGCCCAGGGATCGCCTGATGCCCGTCTTATGCTGATCGGAGAAGGACCTGGTCAGGAGGAGGACATACAAGGGGTACCCTTTGTGGGCCGAGCCGGTCAGCTGCTGGATAAAATTCTGGAGGCATCTGAATTGGAGCGCTCCCAGGTATACATAAGCAATGTAGTCAAGTGCCGACCTCCCGGCAATCGTTTGCCTAATCCGGATGAAGTAAAAGAGTGCCGCAAATACCTGGAGGCCCAGATAAGATTAATCAGACCTGGGATTATAGTATGCCTGGGATCGATGGCCAGCCAGACGGTTATTGATCCAAAAGCCAAGATTACCCGGATTCGAGGCACATGGCTGATCCGGCAGGGGATCAAGATTATGCCGACTTATCATCCCGCGGCTTTACTTAGAAACCCTGGTTATAAGCGTCCGGTCTGGGAAGACTTCAAGCAAATCCGAGATGAGTATAATCAGGCGAAAAGATGTCCTCCGCTGCCTTAAGCTCTCGGGTTCCTGTTAACCAAAACGGCGGGGGCTAAAACGGATAAAATAATAATTGCTTATAAAAGGTTGAGGTGGATAAATGGAACTGTTGATATATAGCGAATCGGAGATGGAGCAGCTGGGGGAAAAGATAGCCTTGGTGCTGGATGAAAATGATCTGGTATATTTGATTGGAGAACTGGGAGCCGGCAAAACCACCCTGGTCCGCGGTATAGTACGGGGAAGGGGTTATCCCGGCCGGGTTACCAGCCCTACCTTTACCCTGATGAATGTATATGATTTGGGGAACAGCCAGATTAATCATTTTGATTTTTACCGTTTGACCGGTAGTGAAATATACGATCTAGGGTTGGAAGATTACCTGGATCGACAGGGAATCAGCCTGATTGAGTGGCCCCAGGCCGGGGAAGGATATTTGCCCCGGGAGGCCTTATTTATTTATATATCTCTAGTGGAAGACGATTACGACCGGGAGCGAAAGGTGAGCTTGGAGGCCTTTGCTCCCGAATACATGGATAGAATTAAGGAGTTGCAAAAATTGTGCTGATACTGGCAGTGGATAGTTCTACCCCGGTAGCGGGTGTTGCCCTGCTTGACGAAAACCGGGTTATCATTGAAAGTTTTATAAATTACCAGAAAACTCATTCCGAGACCCTTCTGCCAACCGTTGATCGGATTTTGCGGGAATGTGATCTGGGGATAAAAGACATTGATGTCCTGGCGGTTACTGCCGGGCCGGGGTCTTTTACCGGCTTAAGAATCGGCATGGCAATGGTCAAGGGTATAAGTATGGCGTCTGGAAAACCAGTGGTTGCCGTCTCCACCCTGGATACCCTGGCCGCTAATCTAACTGGCAGCCATGCGGTAGTGGGGGCCTTACTGGATGCTAGAAAAAACGAGCTTTATTGTGGATTTTACCGGGTTGATGGCTGTATCCCGGAAGCACTGAAAGAAGCTGCGGTCTGTAGTCCGGAAGCAGCAGCACATAGCCTTCTGGAGCTGCTGGAAATGAGGCCCGCACAGAGGATCATTCTTCTGGGAGATGGCTATTATAGATATGCAGACTATTTTGATGCTGTGCTAAAAGAGCGGCTTTTGCCCGTGCCTGCTCACCTGATGCTGCCCCGGGCGGCGGCGGTGGGAGCATTGGCTCTTCACCAGGCCCGGCGGGGAGAGTTTGACGACATTTACCGGCTGCGGCCAGCCTATATCAGACTATCAGAAGCCGAATACCATCTGGGAAAAGGAGAATTATAGTGCTGGAAAGCGGCTGTTTGATCAGAAACATGACCGTCAAGGATCTGGAGCGGGTTATGGAGATAGAGGAAGAGTCTTTTCCGCTGCCCTGGTCCATGGAATCCTATTTGGGGGAGTTGAAAAACAACTTTGCCACTTACCTGGTATGTGACTGTGCTGCTAAGATAGCTGGTTTCGGAGGGATCTGGGTAGTGTTCGAAGAGGCCCATATAACCAATGTAGCCATAGCCAGTGACTTTCGCCGGCAGGGGCTGGGAAAAATGCTGATGAGCAGATTGGAGGACATCGCCAAGGAAAAGGGGGCGGCCCGGATTCTCTTGGAGGTAAGGCCCTCCAATGAAGGGGCCAGGCTTATGTATAGCCGCCTGGGTTTTCTGCCCACCGGGATGAGGAAGGAATACTATTCCGATAATAAAGAAGATGCTATTATAATGACTAAATATTTGTTTTAACTGGAAAAAGTGAGGTCAAATATGGAAGATACCTTCATTCTGGGAATTGAAACCTCATGTGACGAGACTGCAGCTTCAATAGTAAAAAACGGCAAGCAGATTTTATCAAATGTAATCAATTCGCAGGCCAATATTCATGCCCAATTCGGCGGGGTGGTGCCGGAAGTGGCCTCCCGCAAGCATATTGAAAATATAGCACTGGTAGTTGACCAGGCCTTTATTGACGCCGGGTTGGAATACCAGGATATTGATGGAGTAGCGGTGACCAACCGTCCCGGGCTAATTGGAGCATTGTTAGTAGGAGTTTCTTTTGCCAAGGGTTTGGCCTGGGCACTGGATCGTCCGCTGTTGGCAGTCAACCATTTGCACGGACATATTTACGCAAATTTTCTTGAACACCAGGAGATTAGCTTTCCAGCTGTATGTCTGGTGGTTTCCGGGGGGCACACCAGTCTTTTGCTGCTGCAGGAGCAGGATCAATATGAAACAATTGGTGAAACCAGGGATGATGCTGCCGGAGAGGCCTTTGACAAGGTAGCCCGCTTTTTGGGACTGGGATATCCCGGAGGACCTGCCATACAGAAGGCAGCGGAGCAGGGGCAGGCTGGAAAGGTACGATTGCCCCGGGTATATCTGGATAGGAATGATTTTGAATTCAGTTTCAGTGGCTTGAAAACAGCGGCGATGAATACTTGGAAGAAAATGGAAAATGGCGGAGAAATACAGGTATATGATCTGGCGGCTGAATTTCAGCAAGCCCTGGTGGAAGTCCTGAGCGAAAAAGCGGTCAGGGCAGCTGAGCGATATGGAGCAGAATCCATCCTGATTGCTGGTGGTGTAGCGGCTAACCAGCAATTGAGAAGGCAGATGCAGGAAAAAGCGGGGCCGAATGACATAAAAGTATATTATCCCTCCCTGGCCTTGTGTACTGATAATGCTGCTATGATTGCCGGTATCGCATATCAGCAATATGTTAATAAATCTTATGCTCCACTTGAGCTAAATGCTTATCCTGGTCTATCGTCCCTGTGAAGATATTCTGTGGATAATGTGGATAAGTTTGTTGATAACTAGTATTCCCGGGCTTTAGAAGGTCCCATAAAATATTTATGGTCCTATAAAATAAGAAGGGTGTGGCTTTGTAGCTAATCAAAGTTGTGGATAAATGCTCGAACTAAGGAGGGATGGGGATGCACCCGGTTTTGTTACAATTAGGGAATTTCAAAGTCTATTCCTGGGGCTTTATGCTGGCAATTGCCGCAATCGTTGCTATATTGGGGATAAGGCGAGTTTTTGATCGTGAAGGACATGATAGGGATATGGTCCTAGACATGGTCGTACTTATGGTTGTATTCGGGTTATTGGGAGGCCGCATTGCTTATATTCTCTTTTATGAATGGTCTGAATTCCTAACTGACCCGGTAATATTTTTCTCCCCCGGTTTTTCCGGGTTAATATGGTATGGGGCTTTTGCAGGCGGTTTACTGGCTTTTCTGGGCTATATTTGGAGAAAGGATCTTGACTTCTGGGAAATGGCAGATATTTATGCACCTTACCTGGCTTTGGGTTATGCGCTGGTGAGAATTGGATGCTTCCTGAACGGATGCTGTTATGGACTGCCTACTGGAAGTGGGCTGGGCGTGGTTTTCCCGGACGTTGATCATCAGCTGCGTCATCCCACTCAGCTTTACAGTACCGGGTTGAATTTCTTGTTATTCCTGTATTTATTCTGGTTGTGGGAGCGGAGGAAGTTTTCCGGACAGGTTTTTATAGCTTACCTGATGGGTTATTCACTTTACCGTTTTATTATTGAATTTTTCCGTTTCAGTTTGATTAACTACGGACCCTTTACCCTGGGACAGGTATATACGGTGTTTATGCTTTTGGCAGCCTTGGGTTTATACTGGTGGAGGAGTTCCAAATTCAACAATGATATTTATGTAAGAAGAGACAGGAGAAGATAGGGTGAGCGATTCACACCGACAGGTTTTAAGAGATAGCATGAAACACCTGCGCAGTCAGATGAAGGTGCAGGATGTAAAGGGAGCCAGTGAGAGGATCGCGGCCCGGGTTATGGAACTGGAACCAGTTCGTCGAGCCCGGACTATTATGGGTTTTTATCCTATTCACAACGAGGTGGATTTGAGGCCTCTGCTGAATATACTGAAAGGGGAGGGCAAGACAATCCTTCTTCCCCGGGTGACCGGCAATAAAGATATTGAAGCAGTGATATATAACTCCCAGCAGGAGTTGCGGGCAGGGGTCTACGGCATATTGGAACCACAGGGAGATGCCTCTTCTCCTTATACTATAGATGCAGTGCTGGTGCCGGGGCTGGTATTTGATGCCCAGGGTTATCGTTTAGGCTATGGAGCCGGTTACTATGACCGTTTTCTGCCTCTACTGCGAAAAGATGCTTTTAGATGCGGCGTATGTTACGAATATCAGGTGGTGGATAATGTTCACCCGCACCCGGAAGACATTCCGGTTCACTGGATAGTAACCGACCGTTCCGAGGTGTTAATCAACTGGGACTTCTTCTAGAGTGACCAAACAAGACACCAAACAAGGGGACGGTTCTTTTGTTTGCTTGAATAGAAGCAAACAAAAGAACCGTCCCCTTGTTTGGTTCGTCCCCCCCTCCCGGACGAATTTTGGTGTTTATTTCAGCCGAGCATGCAGAAAGTCTTAGCCTAAACGGTTGACATTTTGTGTATTCTGGAATAAAATTCTATCAAATCGATCAATAGTAATTTATGGAAAAATGACTTGAAGTTATGATTGGGGCATATTCTAGCCCGCCCTCTAATGGTTTAAGGTTTATTTTACCTTAGTTTTCACCAAGGGAAATATATGTTCGAAGCGGGGGGGCTACTTACAAAGTCAAATAAGAGGTACATACAGAATGGAGAGATAGAATGGACAGATTAAGATTAATCCTTTGCAGTGACACCCCCCTTTATATCCAAAGTTTATCTGTGGCCTTTGAGGAGAACCATAATTTCCTGGTTCTGGACAAGCTGCTACCTAACGAATTGATTGATCAGGCAGGTGCCATGCAGCCGGACATAGTGGTATGGAAGGTTAATGGAGCAGAATTTGTTCCTTTATTGAAGGAGTTGATCAAACACTGCCCCATGCTGCAGACAGTAATCATCGTGGAAAACCCGGCTGATTACGACCTGCTTACCATCCTGGATTGCGGCATTCGAGGCTGTCTGCCCATGCGCCTGCTTCCCCGGCAAATAGTAAAGGCAGTAGAATTGATTGTCAGTGCCGGCATTGTCTGTATACCCCGGCCGGGTCCCGAGCACTATGGAAACCGACCGGAAGTCGATGAGTTTTCCGGGGCCTCCTTGTTGACCGGTCGGGAAAGAGAAGTCATCAATTATCTGGCTCAAGGCTACTCCAATAGTGAAATTGCCAAAACTTTGTGCCTGTCTGAATCCACGATAAAATCTCACCTGCGCAGTGCTTTTAAAAAATATAATGTGCGAAACCGCACTGAGGTACTGGCCTTTTTGTATAATCAGGAGAAAGAGAAAAAGAGAGCAAATATTTAAGTTGGAAATTTAGGAAGATCAAAAATGATGAGGCCTCTCTCTCCTATGAGGCCCTGTCCTCATAGCAATGCCGGGTGGTTTATGTCCATCCGGCATTAATATTCTTTAGTGTTGTTCTGCTCCTTACTGCCAGTCCGGTGGAGGAAGGGGTATAGACCGGCAGCAAGTGCAAAACAAACGGGAGAGAAGGGTGATTATATATTGAAGAGCTTCCACTTGGAAACTCAGTGTACCGTGGTCTGGGTAACCCGGTGAGTCAGTGCAAAGCTCTTGGCATCCGGAGCCAGAAAGGTTTTGGAGGGTGATTGGACAAAACGATTGTTGGATACATAACCAGCATCCCAACTGCTGTCTACGGACACCCATTGATCTCCTATCAGAATCTCATTCCAGGCATGGAGCTCCCAACTATTGCCTGACGCAGCTTCCCCATATACTACCCGGCAGGGGAGATTTGCTGCCCGGGCCAGGGCGGCGAACAAGAAAGAGAAGTCGCGGCACAGCCCCTTCTTATCCGCTAATACCTGGCTGGCACTGACCAGCTGAATATCCTTGCGTAGATAAGCATCATAATCATAAGCTATATTGCTGGTAACCCATGAATGAATATTCTCCATTTTATCCCTGGGACTTATATCATCCGGGGCAAGAGAGGCCGCCAATTCTACTATGGCAGAATGGTTGGAATCCACATAAAGGGAAGCAGCAGTGTAACGGCTGTCGACCCGATCCTGGTTGTTGACCAGGAAGCGGATGGTGCCGTCAAAGCGCTGAGCATTATCTCCGGCCCATATAGTGTATTGACCGGACCCGAAACGCAGGTTAATGGTAGTGCAAAAAGCACGGTCATTAACTTCAGCCTTCCAGGTAGTGAGTTCCTGTTTGGGACCACGAATGCAAAACCATACTACATCCAAACTGGATGTACCTTGGATCAACAGACTGCCATTACAGCTTATTCCGCTGCGATCAGGAGTGGTAATCTGTATTTTGGAGCTTTTAAATCCAGTAGAGTATGATGCCTGAGCCTGAGCATCGGTGAAAATGGAAAAACTCATTAAAAAGAGCAGTGTTATTAGGCCTGTGCTTACAAATTTGCGTATTCTCATCCCCTCAATTCCTCCCGTCAAAAAAAACCTGCATACCAACCTGCAGGTTTATTGTCATAAACTGGACCGGCAGCTGGCTGGCATAACGGTATATACCGATTTAGCCCCTGTAGTTTTGCGTCGCCATCTTTCGATGGTTTTGCCCTTGGTATAAATATTTTGCTTAACAAGACGAGATCTTCCGGTGTAAATCTCCCCAATGAAAAAACCTGTATGACAGCATACAGGTTTCACGCCAGATTTCTTATCATACCGGCAACTGGCTGGCATAACGGTATAAACCGTGTTAGCCCCTGTAGCTTTGCGTCACTATTTTTCAATAGTTTTGCCTTTATCAGGTTTTTCCTTCCTCTGTCTATAAGGAAGTAGAACCAATATACTATATTAAATAAAAACTGTCAACAATTTAGTCAAAATAAACTAAAAATAAATGTATTGCATAAAATTAATGCTCATTTAGCCCTGAGACAAAGACTTATGGCAAAAATATTTTATAAATCTATTATAAATAAGGATGAAATATCTCCGGGAAAGGTGAGGAAACGTCATCCGAAAGGATGAAAGAGCCCCCGACAGCTCATCCAACTAGACAGTTTTTAAAAGAAGGGATAAATGCCGGTTTATTGGCGTTTACTCCCTGGCTGAAGGACCAATAGTCCTATAGCAGTAGGCCGAAAGGATGAGGAAGGGGGCAGGAAAATCCTACCTGTGGATAATGTACAGAGGTAGGGCGACTGTATTAAATTATTAGTATAGGATTGCTGTTAAAACAGCCCAATTACGCAGGATTTTTCCGGCAGGGGATATATAAGCAGGTAAGGGCGTCAGTAGCAGGTATTGAAAGATATTAATACAGCGTTCTCTTTTTTTCCCCGGGAAAGGTGCCGAAAGACCTAGATAGAATAGGACAATTTGACGAATAGTGGCGGAAGATGCTGCTCGGATGAAGGTTTATATTTTAGTCATAAGCGGGAGAAAATCTCAATATACATAAACTGTGTTTTTAAAGGCATAACAACCGTAAAGAAGGTGATGGGAAAACACAATTGAATATTCCCAAAGGAGATATAAGCGAGGGAAGTATCGGTTATTTTCCCCAGTCTGATGAAAGGGGGTAAATAAACTGAATACCAAAGACAAACTTTTCATGGGCGGTATTATTTGTGTGGTGGCGCTTCTGGGCTTTATTGCCGGAGCTATTGTATCCGGCGGGCAGGCTTTCGCCGGTATACCATCATCGCTGCAGGACGACATAATGGCCTATAAAGATGATGTAGCCTACATTGCCCTGGATAGGGTCGACCATATAACTATTCACATGAAGGATGGCAGCGGTGCAGAGACCGGAAGCGGGGCTTCGCTTACCACCGAGGTTCAGGTAGCGGAGTCAGGTGCTGAAGCTCAAGGAAGTGCTCCACCCAGAGTAAGAGAGTCGGTAAGCGTTAATTATAATGATACTGATTACAAATCTGCACGGAGTTCCAGTGGAAGCAACTCCAGCAGCGAGAGCAGTTCCGGCGGCGGAAAGACCCTGGCCAGTGACATGGAAGGGATACCGGCTCCTCCCAGCTCGTTGCTCAGCAACGGAGGAGGAACCCAGGTAGCCGCAGCTGCAACCACAACTACAGCTGCTCAGCCCAAGATCACCATCAACAACACTCTGCCTGAGATCAAGGTGCAGTCAACCCCGGTAGTAGTCCAGTCTCAGCCGAGCAACGTTAATACAGTCAGCAACTATTATTATGACTACATTAACAAGAGCATTAACCTGACTGACAGCTATTGGAACTCCGGAACCCAGGTTTCGGTTGATTTCGGAGCAATGATGCAGGACTACCTGAATGCGCTGGTAAATGACCCCGAGGGAGCCCAGCAGTTCGCTAGTTTGCTGCAGTCGGCCAACATCAGTATCACCGCTACCACCAACAATAACATGAACAACGATGGGATCATTCTCCAGGATTCCGACAATAACAGTATAGTGAATCTGGAGGATATTGCGATTGATATTGACGCGATCATAGAAGGCAGCTTCAATGAAGACAGCTTCAATACCACCATGGAAAATGTAGGCAACACTACTCTGGATAATGTTGGCAACACCATAGATCTTGACCTGACCAACATTACCAACACCAACAGCGGCAACAACTACAATATTGACCTCGACAACGTCGGCAATGAGAGTTTCCAGGAAACGATCAATGCCACCTTGAACGACATAGACATTGAGATTGAGCAGAGTTTCAACGGCAATAATGCCCTCAATGTAAATGACCAGGACGGGGTGGATATAGACGACAACGACGGGATTGACATTGATGCCGATATAAATATCGATGGTTAAATCACCTGTCACCGATATAAGAAGGTACAATTACTCAATTAAATCTTGAGATTTAATGAGGGGAGATAATCCTGGGATTACTTCTCTCGCTTATATCCCTTTAACATTCGAGAAGATTATTGTTGGAAAACTTATTAAGAAATGAAAGGGGGAGTTGGGAGCTTTACAACTGAATAAGAGAAGGAGATACAGATGAGAGAAGTATCGATTATGTTCCCTGCCAATATACCTAAAGAGAAAGGGGTTAATATAATGGGTACTAAAAAAACTATGCTGGTTCTAGCCTGCGCTCTGGTTATGGTTTTTGCCATGAGCACCTGTGCATTTGCTGCACCGCAGCTGGGAGGAAATAGCTGGTCCAGCTATTCCTATGATCTGGATGTATTTAAAGTTGGGGTGGATGTAGATGTTGTGGATATCAATACCACTCTGGATAACTCCGACAACAAGGGAATAATACTCCAGAATTCCGATAAGAATGACATCATTGCTATCGACGATGTGGCTGTCAGCCTGGAAATTCTCACTCTGTACAGCGGCAACGTTGGAAGCTTCAACACCACCGTTATGGATTACAATAATACCACCGTAACCAATTGCAACAACCAGGCTACCTTTACCTTTACCGGAGTTACCAATGCGGGGTCTTTCAATACCTACGATATCGATGTGAATGATTCTTTCAATTATAGCAGTTCCGTTAGCGGCAACTGGGAAGACCAGAGCTATGACCTGAACGTGATCAAGAGCTTCAATGACAACACCGTGGTCAACTACCAGGACCAGGATTTCATTGATTACGATGACAATGATCTGGTGGATATCGATGCCGCCCTGTTTTTGAACCTGAATCAGTGGGGCTACAACACGCCTAGCTGCTAAAACAGACGGGGTTAATTGCCTCTGACAAAGACCAGAGAGGTCAGATTAAGGTCAAAGGGTTCACACACTTAACAAATCCGGGGGAGATAATCTTAACGATTACTTCTCTCACCTGTATCTCTTTCCCATCCGGAATATACCTGCATTGACCAGGGGGGGATCTTCTGCGGTCAGGCATATCCGGAAGCTGGGATAGATACAAGTTCTGATAAAACTGAATAGGAATGATGGAGATATAGAGGAGAGAAGTATCGATTATGTTCCCTAGTAAACATTTGCAAGTATAGAAAGGGGTTAATATAATGGGTACTAAAAAGACCATGTTAATTATTTCCTGTGCACTGGTAATGGTAATGGCTATGAGCAGCTGCGCATTCGCGGCTGCGCAGCCTTTCGGTCAGAGCAGTAATTCGTACAGTTGGGTAGCTATCGACAAAGACATCACAGTTATTGGCATAGACTACACCGACGTGGATGTTACTACCACTTTGGACAATTCCAACAACAAGGGTATTATCCTGCAGAATTCCGACAAGAACGACATCATCGCAATAGATGACATCACCCTGGATGTGTGCATCCTGACCGCTTACAGCGGCAATGTGGGAAGCTTCAACGAAACCTACATCGGGGTTGGCAATACCACCTACACCAATGTAGGCAATACCTTTACCGCAACCACTACCATCGTATCCAACTTCGATTCCTTCAACAACTATGATGTTGATCTGAATAATGTTGGCAACAGCGCTTACACCGCTGACTTTAACTATGCTGATTACAGCACCCAAATAGATGTTATTGGCAGTTTCAATGGCAACACTCTGGTTAACTATCAGGACCAGGATTTCATTGACTATGACGACAATGACGGTGTGGATGCCGACATTTGGGCTCTGCTGAACCTGAATATCTAAATAAAATAGGCTCAGGCCCGGATGCGGTTCCGGGCCCGGTAAGAAAGAGTAATCTCGATAAGATAATCTAATTATCTTTTCAGGGAATCTTGTCGCTTACTTCTCTCGTCTATCTCTCTATCATCTAATTGAATTTAAATAGGAGTTGGTATATCTTTTATATGAAGCAAAATAATTCCCCGCTGCTTAAATGCGTTCGTCTGAGCCTTGTTGCAGTGAGGTCTTGGAACTGCTTCTCGACTTTTTCCCGATGCTTAAAGTTATATATGGAGGTATAATTATGTCACGAAAATTCATAACATTTTTGCTGCTGCTGGCTATGCTGGCAGTTTTCGTTCCTGTTGCCAGCGGGGCTCCTTCCGTAGTGCTGGATGGCCGTACCCTGGTCTTCGATGTTCCCCCGACTATCGAAAATGGCCGCACCCTGGTACCCCTGCGGGCTATTTTCGAAGCCCTGGGAGCTCAGATATACTGGGATGCTTCAACTCAGACAGTAACGGCTCAGAAACAGTCCTCCAATACCGTGGTAAGTCTGACTATCGGCAATCAATATGCTTACATAAACAATGACCTGGTTAAACTGGATGTACCGGCCAAAATCGTCAACAATCGGACTCTGGTGCCTTTGCGTTTTGTTAGTGAAGCCTTGGGAGCAGAAGTTGCCTGGAACGGTGAGACCCAGCGTATCACTATTACTTCCCCCCAGGAGGTTTTCGAAGTAGCTCACGAGGGTCAGTTGATCGGCTACTACTCGGGGCAGATGAAGGACGGCTTGGCCAACGGCCAGGGGGTATTCACCAACCGGGACGGAATCAAGTTTATCGGCCAGTTTAAAAATGGCATCAATATTGCGGAATGGACCTCGGGGAGCATCCAGTGGCCTGATGGCAAGGTTTACACCGGACAGCTGAAGAACCTTAAGGGACAGGGGCAGGGCAAAATTGAATGGCCGGACGGCAGGGTATACTCCGGGAGCATTAAAGACAACATGGCTGATGGGGAGGGAACCATGATCTTCGCCCCAGGCGATCGCTACAAAAAATATATCGGAGACTTCGCGGCAGGTAAGATGCAGGGCGACGGATCCATACTGTTTGCAGATGGGCGCATTTACATAGGTACCTTTACCGGCAATGAAGCTACAGGTAAGGGAAAAATTATCTGGCCTGCAAGCGTAGGCATAGATTATGAAGGTGAAGTTAAGAACGGCTTGATGCACGGCCAGGGAAGGCTGGAAACCGATGAGGGAGATGTATACACCGGTGAGTTTAAGGACAACCTGGCCAATGGCCAGGGCACTCTGGAGTTTGCTGACGGCGGGTATTACATAGGAAGTTTTGAAAACGGCAAACCTCATGGCCAGGGCAAAATGATTTACCCCGATGGTACCGTTCAGGACGGTGAATGGGTGGGGGGCAAGTTTGAGTATAACTAATAACTCAATTCCTATGGGGGCGAGCATGTCTCGTCCCACTTTTTTTGGGTGGGCCTTTATTCTTAATGGTATAAGGACTGCCAGAGAAGGCAGAATATAGGGTGGCAATTACCGGGAAAGTTGCTGTTATAGGCTTCAATAACTCTGTTGTTATCTACTTTAAGCCGATATAATAGAAAGAGGGACAGCAAGCACCTGTTGTAACGGTAAATATTTCAAGGGATATTCCCAGGAGGTCGGTTTATGAGGAAAATAACTGCTTCCGTTTTGGCGCTGCTCTTGCTGATGCTGGGTGCGGCTCCGGTTTTCGCGGCTCCCACCGTGATTCTGGACGGAGAGGTTCTGGAGTTCGATGTGCCTCCAGCTATTGCCTATGGGCGCACCCTGGTGCCTTTACGAGCCATATTCGAAGCCCTGGGTGCAACTGTGTATTGGGATGAGACCACCCAGACGGTAGTAGCTGAAAAGGAATCAGTCGGCCGGGTGGTGAGTATTACTATCGGCAAGCAGGAAGCCTATGTCAATAATGCAGCTATCAAACTCGATGTTCCGGCGGTGATATTTCGCGGGCGCACCCTGGTTCCCCTGCGTTTTGTCAGTGAAGCCCTGGGGGCTACGGTTGAATGGTCGGCGGAGACCCAGACCATAACCATCACTTCGGCTCAAGATACTATAGCAATATATCTGGATGGTGAACTCCTGGGTCATTACAGCGGGCAGTTCAAGGATGGGCTGGCTAATGGCCGGGGCACTTTCACCAATCTGGAGGGCGTAATATACAGCGGCGACTTCAAAGACGGAATTAATATAGCCTTCTGGGAAAAAGGAAGTATGCAATGGCCGGATGGAACCCTTTATACCGGCGCAATGCAACAGTGTTTTCCCCATGGGGAAGGAATCAAGATATTTGCCGATGGCAGACAGTATAAAGGCAGTTTTGTTGAAGGCAAAATGGAGGGGCAGGGCTATATGCTTCTGGCTGACCGGCGTACTTATGTAGGAAGTTTTACCAACGATGAGGTCACAGGGGTGGGAACCATAACCTGGCCGGATGATGCCGGTATTGTTTATCAGGGTGAAGTAAACAACGGAATTATTGAAGGCCGGGGAAAGCTTACCGCCGATGGAAATGTATACACTGGTGAGTTCAAGAACAACTGGGCAGACGGTAAGGGAATCATGGTCTTTGCCGATGGCAGCAAGTACACCGGGTATTTCCAGGAAGGTTTTATGCACGGGTATGGGGTGCTGACCCTTTCCAATGGCACCGTAATAAAAGGCCAGTGGGTAAAAGGAGTTTATCAGAACTAACCAGAGCTGCCAACAGTGAAGCATGGAGATTAAACCCAGAAGTACACCTATCCTTAAGGCTCGGTCAGAGCCGGCAAAACCGTTAAAGATTCAGTAATCACCCAGAAGGACGTAATCGAGGCGGAATAATGCAGGGGGACATACCTTGGATAAGGAATGTCCCCCTGTAGCGTACTTTGACCGAGGGGAGTCTGGAAATAACGCAGAGATTCATCGCTTATACTGCCGGTGCTCTGCCAAAGCTAATATTCTACTAAGCCCAAAGAGCCTGGAGCCTGAGAATCATCAAGCTTCAGTGGATTTTTTATCATCAGAGACCGCTTCTTTGAGGGCGGCGAAAACACCGCTGAGACCGGCCAGATCTCCGGGTATGATCAGTTTGGTGGACTGTCCGTCCCCCACTGCCTTCAGAGCTTCCAGGGATTTTAAGGCCAGGACTTTATTATCGGCTCCGGCTTCCCTGATCATTACCAGACTGTCAGCAAAAGCTCTTTGTACCGAGAGGATGGCTTCGGCCTCCCCCTGGGCCTTTAATATTTGGGCCTGCCTCAATCCCTCGGCCTCTCTTATGGCCGCTTCTTTTACCGCTTCAGCCGTTAATATGGCGGATTGTTTTCGGCCCTCGGCGTCCAGGATGGCTGCGGTTTTTTGCCCTTCTGCCCGGAGAATGGCTTCTCTTTTTTCCCTCTCCGCCCGCATCTGCTTTTCCATGGCGTTCTGAATGTCCTGGGGGGGCAGAATGTTCTTTAATTCCACCCGGTTAACCTTAATCCCCCATTTGTCAGTGGCCTCATCCAAAATAGAGCGGAGCTTGGTATTGACAACATCTCTGGAGGTTAGGGTTTCATCCAGTTCCAGGTCCCCGACAATGTTTCTCAGGGTGGTGGCGGTAAGGTTTTCAATGGCCATCAGGGGAGCAGCTATTTCATAAATATATTTGAAAGCATCGGTAATCTGGTAATAAATAACTGTGTCTATCATCATGGTTACGTTGTCTTTAGTAATAACCGGCTGAGGAGGAAAGTCCATTACTTGTTCCCTCAGGTCTACTATAGCCCGAAAGCGATCAATAAAAGGCACTATGACATTAATACCCCGGGGTGCGGTTTTGTGGTATTTGCCCAGACGCTCTACGATGCCTACGGTAGATTGCTTGATTATTTTGATGGAAGTTAAACCAATAAAAATAACAAAGAGTACCAGCATGCTATTGACAAAGTATTGCATTACAATCTCGCTCCTTTCAATTATGAACCATTATCATCAATTACTCGGATATCTTAACCAGGAGTTTGACTCCTTCTATACCTTTAACCTGTACCCGAAGGCCTTCAGCAATTTCTTCATCCGCAGCAGCGGTCCATATTTCACCATTAAGCTTAACCTGACCGTATTGCAAGGGCTTGATCTCGGTGATGCTTACTCCATGCTGACCTACCAGAGCTTCGGCAGTGGTAGGGATATCCTGGGATTTAAAAAGCTTGACTACCAGGGGACGGGTAAAGATGATAAAGAGAGCACTCAGCAAGGCGAATATCAGCAATTGGCTTTCCAGGCTGACCAATATATTCAAGCTGACTCCCAGGGCTACCAGCAAAGCAGATATTCCCAGCCATAAAAACCAGAAACCTGCAGAAGCAACTTCGATGGCACCACTTACTATGGCTATCAATATCCATTGCAATGAAGACATGTTATACCCCCCTCTCAATTTTGAAAAATGTACTGCTATTCTGCATCTAATCATACCATATTACTCTTGATTAGATAACCCAAGGGCGTGCTCAGTCTGCTGTTATTTCACCGGTTGGAGCCAGTGCTGCAGTTAATGGTCGGACTAGAGGGAGAGACCTAAATGTAAATTGTCCCCCAAGTTAAATATAGTGTATAATGGATTAGAATATTCATTAAATACTGCATATTACCGTACATCACAGCCTTTCTTGGCGGAATATTTCTGCTCTGGCCTGTTCTGGCAGGGAGATAAGCTGCCGTTGTGATTGGCAGTGATAGTCTTATTGCGGTTGGGGATAGCGTATCAAGTTAAATGTGCCCTGTCAGGGGCTTTATTTATTAAAGGGGAGGTATATGTTATATGGAACAAAAGGAACTGATTGCCAAACTGGTAGAGTATTGTCCGAATGGAAAACTGAGCTGCAATGACGCCAGGAAATTTGCCGCTGCCAATAAGATCGATCTGGCCAGAATAGGAGAGATTTGCGACGAAGCCGGAATTAAGATCTATGGCTGCGAACTGGGATGCTTTTAGTTAGGACAAGCTGATTTTCCCAGCGGCGCCGCGGTCTAAGGGAGGGGAACAGAATGAAAGACAGTTATGGAAGAGATATCAATTATTTACGAGTCTCCATTACTGACCGGTGTAACTTGAGGTGCAGGTATTGCATGCCCGAGGAAGGAATCGATAAGATAGAACACCATCGTATACTGAGCCTGGAAGAAATATCCCGGCTGATAAAAATAGCCTCGGGGCTGGGGATAAAAAAGGTTCGCTTGACCGGAGGAGAGCCTCTTATCAGAAGGAATATAGTTCAGCTGGTAAGTGACATCGCCAGTTTACCGGAGATAGATGATCTGGCCCTGACTACCAATGGGATGTTATTCCCCAATATGGCTGAAGACCTGAAAAAGGCTGGGCTGAAGCGGGTAAATTTCAGTATGGATACTATGTCCGCGGAAAAATTCAAGTATATAACCCGGGGAGGAGAGCTGGAAAAGGTTAAGCAAGCTATCTTTAGAGCCTTGGAACTGGGGATGGAACCGGTGAAAATCAATACCGTTATAATAAATGGTTTCAATGATAACGAAATCATGGATTTTGCCCAGCTGGTTTATCAATATCCATTGCATATCAGATTTATCGAGTTTATGCCGGTAGGAGATTTGTTTTACTGGAAACCGGAAAGAGTCCTGGGGGTAGATAAAATAAAAGCCAGAATCGAGCAGGAATACGAACTCTATGAAGGCACCAAAATAGAAGGTAATGGGCCGGCCAAGTACTATCATGTACGCCGGGGAGCTGGAACCATTGGATTTATAAGCCCCATGAGCAATCACTTTTGCGGGAGCTGCAACCGGATTCGCATGACTGCTGATGGTAGCTTAAGAGGATGTCTGTACGAAAAATCCGAGACTAACTTGAAATTAGCCTTAATGGCAGGGGCTGGCGATGAGGAATTGAAACAGCTGTTTATCCAAACCATAGTAAAGAAAGCTCCCCGCCATCAGATGGATTCGGGCTGGGGAAAAGACAATGAGCGTAAGATGTATCAAATAGGAGGCTGATCGGCTGTGGATTTTACCCATATTAATGAGCAGGGGCGAGCTCAAATGGTGGATGTCAGCAGTAAAAATGACAGCGAACGTACAGCTGTGGCTCGCTCGGAGGTCAGGATGATGCCTGAGACTCTGGCTGCGATAGAAAGCGGAGGAGTGAAGAAGGGGGATGTTTTGTCCGTGGCTCAGGTGGCAGGCATCATGGCAGCGAAGAATACCCCGGGTTTGATACCCATGTGCCACCCCTTGCTTTTAACCTCAGTGGATATCAATTTTAAATTTGACCGTGAACACTCCCGGATCATAATTGAATCCCAGGTGAAGACAACGGGCAAAACCGGGGTGGAGATGGAAGCAGTTACTGCTGTGGCTGTAGCGGCTCTGACCATATATGATATGGGCAAAGCCTTGGATAGATGGATGGAAATAGGGGGGATCATGCTGGTGGAAAAAGACGGCGGCAAAAGCGGACACGTGGTTAAACCCCAGCAACAGGCCCTTAAACAATCGGGGGGATTGTATTCCATTTGTATCAGCCCGGAAAGGGGTCAGCTCAAGCGAGAAGTATTTCAGGCTAATGTGATAGAAGACCATGGCATAGAGAATGATGGACATGCCGGTCCATGGAGCAGGCAAATCACTTGCCTGGATCGAGCCTCAGTTTTGAAGGCCAACCAGGAGAATAACCTGGATGCCGGCCCGGGGGACTTTGCCGAGAACCTGTTGCTGGAAGGAATTGATTTCACCGGGTTGAAAGTGGGCAGCCGTTTGAAAATAGGGGAAAGTGTAATCCTGGAGGTGGCACAAATCGGCAAGGAGGATCATCCCAGTGTAGTTACTCGAACCCTGGGTGTAAGCCTTTTACCTTATGAAGGGTTGTTCTGTCGTGTGATAAAGGGAGGCAAGATCAAGAAAGCCGACCCAGTAGAGGTGATATAATGTATAGAACCGGAATATTAATAATGAGCGACAGAGGAGCGGCAGGAGAGCGAGAAGACCGCAGCGGACAGCAGATTAAGGAGATGCTGGGGCCGGATTATAAAGTGGAATATTATCAGGTGATTCCGGATGATATAGGTACTATTACGGATAGAATGAAATATGCCTGTGACGAACTGGGGCTGGACCTGCTGTTAACTTCGGGAGGAACAGGGTTTGCCAGGCGTGATGTTACCCCTGAAGCCAGTCTGCAAGTGATTGATAGAATGGTGCCAGGGATTCCTGAGGCCATGCGTGCTTACGGTATGCAGAAGACCGAAAAGGCTATGCTGTCCCGGGCTGTGGCCGGGATCAGGAAGAATACCCTTATCATTAATCTGCCCGGAAGTGTTAAAGGGGTAAGAGAATCGCTGGAAGCTATTATTCCCGCCTTGGCCCACGGACTGGATATAATAATCGGCTCTGCATCGGAATGCGGGCAGGATTAGGGTCCGACTTCACCCGCTGGCAGCGGGATAGAACGGGAAAATCATAATGAGTTGGGTGCCAAGCCCGACTCATTTTTCTGTGCAATCCGGAAAACCTGGCTTCTTCCCGGAGCAAAATCAAAAAACAGTGCTATTTGAAGGTATAAAAAGAAAAAGACAGGAGCATACTATTAATCGAAAATATTGGGCGAATTTGGCCTGTTTTCTCATTTGAATACTGGCTGAATCTTGCCTAATATTATAATTAATGTTAGCACTCATGGTCGACGAGTGCTAACAACATAATAAAACAGATAGAGGAGGTATACCTTTGAACATCAAACCTTTAGCAGATCATGTGGTAATCAAGCCTAATGAAGAGAGTGAAGAAAAAACCAAGAGCGGTCTTTATGTGCCCGATACTGCAAAAGAAAGACCTCAGGAAGGTGAAGTGCTGGCGGTTGGACCAGGTGCTTTAAACGACAAGGGCGAAATAATTGCTATGAATGTAGCGGTCGGCGATAAAGTCATCTTCAAGAAATATGCCGGTAACAGTATCAAATATGACGGGGTAGAGTACCTGATTTTACCTGAAAAAGATATACTGGCAAAAATAGGCTAAACGAAAGAAAAAAGGAGGATACACAGAATGGTATCTAAAGAGATAAAATTTGGTGAAGAGGCAAGAAGGGCACTGGAAAGAGGAGTAGACGCACTAGCCAATACCGTAAAGGTGACCCTGGGGCCCAAGGGTAGAAATGTAGTGCTGGACCGGAAGTTTGGCTCTCCTACCATAACCAATGATGGTGTTACCATCGCCCGGGACATAGACCTGGAAGATGCCTGGGAAAACCTGGGGTGTCAGCTGGTAAAGGAAGTTGCCACCAAGACCAATGATGTAGCCGGTGATGGAACTACAACTGCAACGGTACTGGCCCAGGCTATGATCAAAGAGGGACTGAAGAATGTTGCCGCTGGAGCTAATCCCATGGTAATGAGACATGGCATCGAAAAAGCGGTTAAATCCATTGTGGATGAGATTCAAGCCATAAGCAAGCCGGTGGAAGGCAAAGAAGCCATTGCCCAGGTAGCTGCCATCTCCGCTGACGACAAAGAAATCGGACAGCTTATTGCCGACGCTATGGAAAAAGTAGGCCGGGATGGGGTTATCACTGTAGAAGAATCCCAGTCTGTCGGAACCTCGCTGGAAGTAGTAGAAGGAATGAGTTTTGACCGTGGTTATATATCTCCCTATATGATTACCAATACCGAAAAAATGGAAGCCGTTCTGGATGAACCTTATATTCTCATAAGCGACAAGAAGATATCCTCAATTAATGAAGTCCTGCCGGTACTAGAGAAGGTAGTTCAAACCGGCAAACCTTTATTGCTGGTAGCTGAAGAAATAGAGGGTGAAGCTCTGGCTACCCTGGTAGTGAATAAACTCAGAGGCACTTTTAACTGTGTAGCTGTTAAAGCTCCGGCATTTGGCGAAAGAAGAAAGGCTATGCTGGAAGACATTGCCGTTTTGACCAATGGGCAGGTAGCCTCCGAGGATGTTGGAATCAAGATAGAAAACGTCAGCCTGGATATGCTGGGTAAGGCCCGCCAGATTGTAGTCAAAAAGGATGAAACCATTATAGTTGACGGAGCCGGCAGCGAAGAGGCAGTAAAAGGACGTATTGCCAACATTAAAGCCCAGCTGGAAGAAACCGATTCTGAGTATGACCGTGAAAAGCTGCAGGAAAGAATGGCTAAACTGGCAGGTGGAGTAGCAGTCATTCAGGTAGGCGCCGCTACTGAAACTGAATTAAAGGAAAAGAAACACCGGATCGAAGACGCTCTGGCCGCTACCAAAGCTGCGGTTGAGGAAGGTATTGTCTCAGGCGGAGGCGCGGCCCTGATTAATGCTCTGCGTGCAGTTGAACAGCTGGAGGCTGAGGGCGATGAAATGACCGGCATTACCTTGGTCAAGAAGTCCCTGGAAGAACCTCTGAGACAGATTGCCAATAACTCCGGAGCTGAAGGCTCTGTAGTGGTTGAGAAGGTTAAAGAAGCACAAGCGGGTATAGGCTATAATGCCATGACCGGAGAGTACGAGGATATGATCAAGGCTGGTATTATTGATCCGGCCAAAGTCACCCGTTCTGCCGTACAGAATGCGGCCAGTATTGCAGCCATGGTATTAACTACCGAGGCTATCATCACTGAAAAACCCAACGAGGATATGAAAGCCATGGGCGGCATGGGCGGCATGGGCGGCGGAATGCCCGGCATGATGTAATAGAAGCTGCCTGGCACTCTAATGATATGAGCAGCCGGCCTTTGGCCGGCTGTTTCTATATTTTAAGGCTGCTTCTGCTAGAATAAGAGGAAAGAGGCAATAAAACTAGAATTTCTAAAGAGAGTATTTTCACCGGTTGGCAGGGAAGGAGAGTACAGTTATTTGGGAATTAAACAAAAGTACAGGAATATCCGGCGTCGGCAGCAAATTGTAGGCGTTTTAATAAAAAACGGCTTGGGTTATATAGTGCAAAGATTTGGTTTGACCGGACTGGCACCGGTATCCAGCCGCCCGGAGATAATAGGCAGCAGGAAGGAAACCCACTACCTGATGGCGGAGAAGCTGCGGATAACCATGGAAGAGCTTGGACCTACCTTCATCAAACTGGGTCAGGTACTGAGTACACGTCCGGACCTGCTTCCTCCTCCTTATATAGAACAGATGGAGATATTGCAGGATAAAGTGCCCCCTATGAGCTGTCAGGAGGTAGTGGATCAACTGGTGAGGGAACTGGGACACCCAGATGATATATTCGAAGAGTTTGACTATCAGCCTCTGGCGGCAGCATCCATCGGACAGGTTCACTTGGCCCGACTCAAGAGCGGAGAAAAGGCGATTGTTAAAGTGCAGCGTCCAGGCATCGAACGACAGGTGGAGAACGATTTACAGATACTGCTGATGCTGGCCAGATTCTCCGAAAGGAGATCCCGGGAAGCAGCCAGGCTTAATATAGCTGCTATGATAGAAGATTATGCCAAGATGTTTCTGCGGGAATTGGACTATGCCCGGGAGGCCAGAAGCACTGAAATCGTCTATAACAATTTTGCCGGTGACGACCGGGTAATAATTCCCAAGGTATACTGGGAATATACCACCGGAAAAATCCTGACCGAGCAGTACATAGAAGGGGTAAAACTGAATGACATCGAGGAAATGCGGAGACGGGGATGGGATGTCAGGAACATATCGCGTCTGGGGACCGAGACCTTTCTGTCCCAGATTGTGTTTCATGGTTTTTTTCAGGCTGATCCCCATCCGGGCAACATAATCATAGTCAATGAAAACCAGATATGTTTTATCGACTTTGGAGAAATCGGCACTTTGACTGAAAGCCGCTTGATAGACATCGGAGAACTGGTCCTGGGCATAAGCAAGAAAGACATGGAGCAAGCCGTGGCAGCTCTCCGTTCCATGGGCATCCTGGAGGGCTTAGACCGAAACAGCGAAGATTTCCTAGAGGATTTCAGCGACATGGTTTTAAATATTTCCACAGGGGGATTGGGCCGGCTGGATATAAATCGGCTGCGTAAAGACATATTGACCCTGGCTTACAACTACCATCTGCAACTGCCTCCCTATATGACCTCCTTGATGAAGGCCCTTATTACTGTCGAAGGGGTAGGCAAGAAACTGGATCCCAACTATGATTTTATGGAAACCGCTACCGAGCTGGCCAGCAAAGTTTACCAAGAACGACTCAAACCTGAGAATGTTTATAAATATCTCCATCGCAGGTATTACCGGGATGTAAAACCTCTGGGGACCTTGCCCCATGATCTGCATAATATCATAAAAGCCACCAACCGGGGGCAGCTCCAGGTCAATATCAATGTAGAGCTCAGCGAAAAGTCACAGCACAAGATGTCCCAGCTGATTAGTCGGCTGAATGCCAGCCTCATTATTACCGGAGGGCTGATAGGTTCATCCTTTATAGTACATGGAAGTCATCCGGATATAATTGAGCAGTATTCCATCTTCGGAGTGATGGGTTTCGCCCTGGCTGGTGTTGGATTGCTTATATTCTTGATTTCTTCCATGAAATCCTGAAAATGCTCTGCCAGTCTGTTTCATTCCCACTTAATATTTTCATTGCGATCCAGATTATCCCGGGCATGGTATTCCTTTATTAGTATAGTGTTATTATACAGGTAAGCAAATTCCGGGTATACATCCTTGGCTTTCTTGTCTGCTGAGGCAGATAGTATAGTGCCTATACGAATCTGCCCCGGGCAAAGGTTCAATGCAAATACTATGCTGCCAGTATTGCCATAAAAACCTGCATGAGCGATTCCTTCCATTTTTCCCAGAACAATGATATCATTGCCGGCTATGATTTCCGAACTTTCATGAACATCTCCCCATACGATTACTGATCCCTCGGAGTAAATCTTCTGGCCGCTGCGCACATTGCGATGGATAAACAAATCCTTAGTGTGGGAGCGATTGATGTTCAGTTCAATATTATTCAGTATCATTCCATAGTCCAGACACAGGTGCTGAAGTTCGGAAATATCCTCAAAAGAAAGGCTGTTCAGTCCTTTCCCTTTGAAAACCACCGGAGAGCCTTCAAAAAGCTGGCGATTAGCGGTGAATTTCTCCTTTAGAATGGCAATATATTCTGCAGCGCTGCCTTCTTCAAAAAGCAGGACCAGATTGTTGTTTATGCCTTTAATTTTTATACTGGCCAAAACCATTACCTGCCTTTAATGGGAATGCTGATGTCCAGGGCTGAATGTCTTCCTTCGCGGATAAAATTTACTTCCGGATTTCCCGCAATCTCGATGTGCTTGGCTATTACCTGGATGATCTCTTCTTTAATAGTGTCCATTAGTTCGGCTGAAGTACCAGCCCGGTCATGGGCTAGAACCACCCGCAAGCGGTCATTGGCCTGTCTTCGGCTGGAATGTTGATCCTGTTTGAATACATTCTTGATAAAAGTTAACACATTCACTACCCCCTTTTATTTGGCAGGTAAAAGATTCCTTCCCAGGCCTCTCAGCTTACTCCAGAAGGAATGGTCGTCCAACTCAAGAAAGGGAACATCTCTTCCGGTTATCCTCTGGGCTATGTTATTAAAGGCTTGAGCAGCCTGACTCCGTTCGTTGAGGATAATAGGTTCCCCTTTATTGGTGGAGATGATAACGTTCCTGTCTTCGGGGACTATCCCCAGTAAATTAATACATAGATGCTGGGTCAAATCTTCTATGCTGAGCATGTTGCCGCTTTTTATCATGTCATTCTGGATTCTGTTTACCAACAGGTGTATATCCTTGTACTGAGCAGATTCCAGCATTCCAATTATTCTATCTGCATCCCGAACAGCTGAGACCTCGGGATTGGTAACTACTATAGCTTTATCGGCAGCTGCGATGGAATTCTTAAATCCCTGTTCGATACCAGCCGGACAGTCTATAAATATATAATCAAACTCTTGTTTCAAGCTCTCACAAAGCGTCTGTACCTGCTCAGGAGTGATATCGTCCTTATTTCTGGTCTGAGCAGCCGGCAGCATGCACAGGCCGGGAAATCTTTTGTCCTTTACCAGTGCCTGTTTCAGCGTGCATTCGCCTTCAATTACCTGGACAATATCGTATATTACCCGATTTTCCAGTCCGAGTATCAAGTCCAGCTTCTTTAATCCTATGTCCAGATCCATTACCGCTACTTTATAACCCATTCTGGCCAGAGAAGTACTCAAATTGGCCACGGTAGTAGTTTTACCTACACCACCTTTGCCTGAAGTCACCACAATGACCTCACTCCTGGTTTGATTATTTTCCATTAATTAAGGACCTCCCCTTCAAAATTGTCACACAAATACAGGCTATGGTAGCATTAATTCGCTAATATATCTATTATTCTAAATGATAATCGATCCGGAATAAACTGCTAATTTAGGAAAGTGTCTAATATCATAGTAAAAAGTAAAAAACAAACGAAAGCTGTAATTAGCCGGGACGGGCCCAGATGGGAAGGAAAAGTGAGGGGGTTAATGGTGGAGAAATATATGGGTGGATTGGAGGCGAAGAAAAGCAGGGCAGAAGCCCTGCTTTGGTATAGCCTAAAAAAGTACATAGAATCCCTGTCTTAATGAGTCAGATTTTTTGAAATTACAGCTTTTTAAACCAATCGGATAGATTGGTGCTAAAAAATAGAACTCCTATAATTCCGGAAATCAGACCCAGGCTAAGAACAATTATTATTATTATCAGCGCTAAGGATTCTTCACTGCCCATTGATTACTCACCCCAATATTTCCTAATATTTATATTATCATTAATTAATTCAAAAAAAAACAGCTCTTACCCGAAGAAAGTGAAATAAATCATAAACTTAATAAATAATATTAAATTAAGTAAGAAAATGAACACATTATTCTGCCCTGCTTAGAATAAAGCAAGGGGAGTGATATTTGTATGTACATTAGAAAGCCTAAAATAATTGAGGTGTATGACAGCTTTTTCCAAAAACAGGGTGGTTGGGCTCCGCCCGGTGTATCTTTGGTATCTGCCCGCAAAATGTGGCCTTCCACCCGGGGAGCAGGGGCGGTAGTGGCAGTTATAGATACGGGAATAGACTGGGAACACCCTGATCTTGTCGGCAATGTTGCCGACGGAGTCAGTTTTGTTTCGGGAGAGCCTGATTACCAGGATCTTAACGGGCATGGAACCCATGTGGCTGGCACTATTGCTGCTAACGGGGTGCTGCTGGGGGTAGCGCCGGAGACTAAACTGCTGGCAGTAAAAGTGCTGAGCAAGGATGGGTTTGGCTCCTACTCCGATATAGTGCAGGGTTTGAAGTGGGCACGTGATTGGAGGGGCGCGGGGGGAGAAAAGGTGAACGTGGTTAATATGAGTCTGGGCGGTCCTTTCCCTAACACCGCCATGCACCAGGAGATAATAAAACTGGTGGAAAGCGGGGTTACTGTAGTCTGCGCGGCCGGCAACTCTGGAGATGCTGATCCTGAAACCCGTGAAATATCCTATCCCGCATATTATAAGGAAAGTCTGGCGGTAGGGGCAGTGGATTTGAAGACCGGGATCGCTGATTTCAGTAATTCCAATGACCGGATCGATATAGCAGCCCCGGGAGTAGACACTTATTCCACCTATCCCGGCGGGAAGTATGTGAAATTATCCGGCACCTCGATGGCGGCTCCGCACGCGGCGGGGGCGGCCGCCTTAATTTACTCTCGCTGCCTGCAGCGCTTCGGGCAATATCCTTCACCCACCGAAGTTAAGAACATGCTGAATTACATGGCTATAGATCTGGGAACAGCAGGATTTGACGATTTATACGGTTATGGTTTATTCAGTTTCAACCTGGAGGGAGGCCAGGCCATTACTTTAAAGGCAGGGCAGCAGAGATATTGTATAAACAATAAAGAGTTTTGGTTGGAGCACCCCCCCATATCCCTTGAGGGCATAGTATACGCTCCGTTGCAGGAGATATGCGAAATATTAAACACTGATAGCTCCTATAAGGCAGCGGAGGAAATGGTTGAGATATGGTCCTAAGTTAATGACATATCCGGGAATATCCGATAACCTTTTTATGGAACAAAAAAAAGAAGGGAAATAATCCTATATTGTAGAATAGTTCTAATAGGGGACTACACAACCAGATAGGGGGATGATGATTATGTCACAAAAATTGCATATCTTTGCTGTGTCAGACTCTGTTGGGGAAACTGCCGAAAAAATAGCCATAGCCTCAGTTTTACAATTCGAAGTTGATAGGAGTGTTACTCGATTTTCCCGGGTTAATAAAGACGAGCAGGTCAGAACCATCGTAGAAAAAGCCGTTGCAGAAGATGCCCTCATAGTATATACCATAGTCAAGCCCGAGCTGAGCAAATACATGGAAATCCATGCTGCAGAAAAAGGTGTTGTAGCAGTAAATGTTATGGAGCCTTTGTTCAAGGTGATAGAAACTAAAACCGGGTTAAAGCCCGCATATATTTCCGGTTTAACTCATGCTATGGATGACCAGTACTTCAATCGCATGAAAGCTATCGAATTTACCATTGAACATGACAATGGACAGAATCTGGAAACAATAGCTGAAGCTAATTTAATCATTCTTGGACTTCCCCGAACTTCAAAGACGCCATTATCCATGCATTTAGCCAATTTGGGAATTAAGGTGGCCAATTATCCCATAGAAATCGATACGGAAATACCGCAGGAAATAATCGACGTTAGAGGCAAGGTCCCCATGGTAGGGCTTACCATTGATATAGATACCCTGATGAAGCTTCGGCAGGAGAGGATGAGGAGCTTCGATCTTCCTCAGGATATCGAGAGCCTGGATGAAATGGTGGCTGAAGAACTGGATAACGCCTATCGCATCTATGCCAAATTAAAATGTCTGGTAATAGATGTCACTATGGAGGACATTGAGACTATAGGTAACACTATCACCCATAAGTTCAGTCTGCCTCTCAGAGTAACCCATCATCGTTGCTAGACCGGGGTAAACCTGGCTGGGAGAGCATCTCCCAGCTTTTGTTTTGCCTGTTTTCTGATAGAATGAATAGCTGAAGGTATGCTTGCGGCTCTCAAATTTGTGGAATTTAAGCAGTATCTGCCCCTGGGGCGGCAGGGATATAGGAGAAGCCTGTGCACTACGTCTATATTCTTAAATGCAGTGATAATACATACTACACCGGATATACCAACGATTTGGCCGGTCGGCTGAAGAAACATAATGAAGGCAAGGCCAGTCGTTATACCCGTGGCAGGCTGCCGGCTGAATACCTTTATTGGGAAACTGCTCCTGATAAGAGCAGCGCCTTGAGACGAGAGATGGAAATCAAGAAAATGACCCGGTCGGCTAAAGAAAAGCTGATACGAAGCGAAAAACTTCCGGCTCTTGATCCGAGCTAGAATAATCTCCATACATAAAAAACGCTGTTCCGGGATAATATACCGGTAGAATAAGCGAATAGTATAGGAGGTTGCAGCTATGTCTAATATAAAGGGCAGAATTATTAATAAGGAATCGTGGGTGAACAACAGCGCTTATGTCAAGGAGCAGTATGAAGGTTTGCTGGTATGCTCGGATGAGCAGGGCTTATATAACATTGGTATACAGATCAACGATAGGGATGTCTTAATCGTGGACCAGTGCAAAGATACTAATGTTCGGGAAAGGATACAGAATTGGGCCGCCCAGATGCAGGATATTCAAAAAAAATACGGTAGTATCCCACAACCTTCGCAAACCCTAATAGACTAGCGATGGTTGCTCAAGGGTGATCAGCCTATCCAAATTCCAGTTATAAAATCCCTCCCCGGTATATATTAATAGTTACTGGAGGAGGGATTATCTCATGGACTATATGGAATATCTCAAATTTCCTTTTCGTGATCGGGAATGGCTGAAAAAGATGCTGCTGGGATGCATTTTTATGATTATACCGCTAGTGAACATTCTGGTTTTGGGTTATTTTATCGAGTGCATCAGACTGGGGATACGAGGAGAAACCAAGCTTCCCGATTGGTCGGATTGGGAATTCCATTTGCGGCAGGGTTTGATGGCGGTACTGGTTTTTCTCATCTACCTGGGTGTGCCGTTATTATTTACCTTTATTCTGCACATAGTACCTATCCTGGGTATAATGGTATCCTCCATAGTCACTTTGCTGGCGGGGGCCATGGTTCCTATGGCCCTGGCCAATGCTGCCGTTTACGGAAACCTCATGGAAGCCTTCCGTTTAGGAGAAATATTATATCGGATTAAGCAGGTCATTGACTACTATGCCCCGGCCTATTTGATAATGGCTGTTGTCACCGCCCTAGCCCCTGCCATAATCGTATCTCTTCCGATAATATCATTTGCCGGAGTCTTTCTTATGTTCTACAGCGGGTTAGTTTATTCAAATTATACTGGTCAGCTTTATCAGCAGGCTGCCGAGAATTAAACCAAGGGAAAAGAGAATGGTTTTTGCGATTTATAGCGCTTTCCTGTTTATCCGGAGCAAGTAGGATTAGGCCTAAAATTTGGCAGTGCAGGTGCTTTGAAAGAGCATGCTGCCGTAATTAATGAATTTGCCTCGTCTAATACTAATGAGCATAAATGGATTCAGGGATAAGGAATTTAAGAATTGAACAATAAGAGGAGTTAAAAATAAAAATCGCTCACCCTGGGATGGTGAGTGGCTTAATATCGGGCTTTATTTCTTTGATCTTGACAGGGTTTCTGACAGGGGGCATCAAAACCCTTATTGTTAACATTCCGATTATTAGGAATTCTTGCGGAACTATAGTAAACTTCAGCCCGTTTTTTTGGTGCGCCGAAAAACTTCGGTATATTAGGCTTTACAATCATAGCAAATGGTCGGGATGACAGGATTTGAACCTGCGGCCTCCTGGTCCCGAACCAGGCGCTCTACCAAGCTGAGCCACATCCCGACGCAAAGATAATATTATCAATAAAATTGGTTCCAGTCAATATGGGAAGAGATTAATCTTGGCTGGTTTGCTGTCGCCCAGCTATTTTTTGGACCTGTTAGCGGGCTAGATAGGTGACTTTTGTCCGCTATCGCCCTGCTTATACCCGAAATTACAGGATGGAGTATTGCTGCGGGCAGATCCCGGAACAATAACTGAGCCATGATCCCGGAAAGAGGGGGAAAAGCATGCAAAAAGGACTGGTCTACCAGGCTGGGGGGGCATTATTGGGAGCAGTCCTCCAGCAGGGAAAAACTGCCTTCACTGCTGCCCTTGCCAACGCCTCTTTTGCCGCAGAATTTTTCATAGGGTTGAGCCAGCACCGCGGAGCTAAGCAAGTCCCGGTATACCACTAGAATACTGCCGTTCACTGTGTGTTCGGCTGCTTCGGCGATGATTTGAACGCGATTGCCCTGGGCATCCTGGTATATCTGTCCCGCTTTTATATTGAATTCGATAGGCCGGGAGTTGATTTCATCGCGTATTATACGGTGCAGCTGCTTGTAAGCAGTTTCCAAAGAACCTATATTGTATACTATATAGTCACAGGTGTTGAGATCCTTAAGCTCTTCTTCAGCCAGCAGAATTCTCTTTTGCTTTTCCGTTTCACTGATGCCGCTGTCTTTAATGCTCTTAATTATCTCGTTCAAATCCCGGTAAATAAAGATGCTGATTACCTTCTGGTAACCTACTCTGGCCTTCAAACTGCGAATCCCTTCCAGATTCATAACCGCCAGCCCATTTTTGTTGGCGGCCTCCACTCTTTTCAATTCATCGGTGGTCAGTCCGTATACCTGATCCAGGTAATGAATTTGTTCGACTATTTTGGATTGAGTGCGATATTCCAGGTACTGGTCACGGCTGATATAGTAGTAGTCCGTGCCCTCTTTTTCTCCCGTCTTGATAGAACGAGTAGTAAAAGATACCAGAGGTTCCAGGTAATCGGCATCATGAATTAACAAGTATTCCATTAAGGCTGATTTGCCGGATGCGGTTGGACCATAAAATATAAAGTATTTCAATTTTAATCCCCCTTATAATCATCGGGTTGATAGCTATTCGAAAATCTAAAAATCAATAAAAGATATCCGCATGCCAGGAGCTGCCCATTTGGCGAAGCCGGACGGTGAAGACTGATCTGAGGAAAGGTTATGCCATCCTTATATTGTTATTTCGTAATAAGATAGTATTTTCTTTAGAGATTTTCTTTTTTAGGCTGATGGGCGCATGGGGAATGGATATTTTGGGTGAGCTGGCCTACCCAGGAGATTTACCGGGAAAGGCGAAATCAGCAAAGTTATAAGTTGTTATCTTCCATTGTGGGCTTGTCGCAATTGTAAAGCAAATATCAAGATTTTCACGAATTTGGCCAATACTATTATTTTATCAGGCGTTCTTCCGATATATAACCAAAGCATAATACATAAAAGGGGGATTTTAAAATGATTCAACCCATTAACAATATTAATACAAATCTAACCAATAGCTCGCCGGTTCAGTCCCCGGTCTCCCAGGATAAAACTTGTCTGGCAACAGAGGAATCAATAGCTGGGGAAATACAAAACAAGTCGGCTGAGGGCATAGCAAAGGCTGACATGTCAGCAGACGGTGATACGGTGGAAATAAGTGAAAAAGGCATGAGTCAAGTCCAGAGTCAAGTCCAGAGTACGTCATGTTCTGCTAGTACTGCTTCAGCGGAAGAGTCGACAACAACCGGAGGAGCAACAGGGGAAACAGCAGATGCCGAGTTGGTCAGTTCGGATGATTCTGAGGATGCGAGTGATTTGTCACAGTATTCTGAATACCAGTTAAAGCAAATGCTGGCGGCAGGGAATATATCCAAAGCTGAATATGATGCTGAAATTAAAAGACGGCATGGAAATGAGGAATCTGCCGGATTGGATGGCAGCTCAGAGGAAATTTAACGAGGTCTGTTGAAAAGCTCCGCAGTAACTGCCTTTGCCTTAAACCAGGAGAATAAATATCCTCCGGTTTTTAAGCGGGTGGGTTTATCAGCCGGTGGCCGCTTCAATAAAAAACACCCCGCAATAGCGGGGTATAGCTCAATAAGGTTTATTTCTCCCTAACCAACAGACTTAATCCACTCCAGGGGAAAAACCCCGGCAGGATGAAGCCGCATATTCCCGAAAAGAGTGGCTGGCCAGGCGATACTGCTGCGGTTGAATCATATTGCAGGTAAGGCGGTATATATTTCCGGGTACCATGCTGGGGGATGTTAATGCGAGAGTTGCGAGATTGACCTGGGCCTGGCTGATTTGCTTGCAGTTAACCTGGCGGAACGGAACCCAGCTGGTTAAGGCGGGTTATTTCATTTTCCATTCCGGGGTTCTTTTATTCAGGAAAGCATCCACCCCTTCGTGTGCGTCTTGGGTAGTACACAGCATGGCAAAATGATTTCCGGTTAACTCAAAGGCCTTGTCATATGCCAGATCAGACATCTTATAAAAGGACTTCTTACCTAACTGAAGACCCAACGGGCTTTTGGCGGCCAGTTTCTGAGCCAGCTTAAGAGTTTCCTCTTCCAGTTTATCAGCGGGCACCACCTGGTTGATAAGTCCAATCCTCAAAGCTTCTTCCGCATCAATCATGTCTCCGGTTAAAAGCAGTTCCAGGGCTTTCTTTCTGCCCAGGCAGCGTGACAGTGGAATAGCGGGTCCCATACAGAACAATCCTACATTGACCGCAGTCGCCCCAAACTTGGTTCCTTCAGCCGCAATAGCCAGGTCGGAAGCGGCTACTACCCCGATCCCGTTAGCCACGGCAATATTGTGAGCCGAAGCGATAACTGGTTTCCCTATCCGGGAAATAGTCAGAGCCCATTCTTCCATCAAGGTGATCCACTGGTAATACTCCAGGGGAGTCTTGCCTTCCAGATCTCCCACATCGATTCCGGCGCAGAAGCCTTTACCGGCTCCCCTGATAATGATTACCCGGGCATCATCATCCTGGTCCAGATCAATGAGAGCCTGGTTGAGTTCAGTGGCCAGGGGTACACTGAAGGTGTTGAGGAATTCCGGCCGATTAAATGTAATTGTCGCAATATAATCCTTCTTGTCAACCAAAACAGCAGGGTTATTCATATATCACTCCTCCTTTACTATCCTTATTGTACACTGAATATAACCGAGAAAAAGTCGACTTTTGCGTATTTTATCAAACCTGGAAATATAGGTTTTAATTTCTACTCCAGTATTACATATCCGGCGCAAAAGGCCGTCAAACTTACTTAGGCTCGCAGTTCGGCCCCTCAAGCAGATCATGGCAGAACCAACCAATAGATTCTAAAAAACAATACGCTTGGTAATCCAGAAATGTAAGTGTTATTATCAGCATTGATTAATTGGAATATATGATCCACCGTATCCCTGGACGAAAAAAAGATACCCGCAGGTCATGACTCTGCAGGTATTAACAACTCACCACGAGGCGAAAAGATTTTCCCCGCTTAGGCGGTTGGTTCCTGTTGACAAAACAGGTTACGGGTGCTAATCTCGCCTCGCTGCAGCGGCGGGTCGAAACTGCTCCGCAGTTTTCCCGCTGCTAAAAGAGTTATATGGAGGAGTATAATGGTTAGACAGTTTAAATAGGCTGAATTTACTGATTAACCCTGGAACATGGCCTAAAGGGGCCGGTAATAATCCCTATCTTAATTTCGGTATCCATCCTGGGGTTGTCCAGCCGTTCAAAATAATGTTCTCTTTGGCCTTTCTGCCCTGATTATCTTTCCCAAGACCAATCAACATCTAGCCCTTTAAAGCCTTTGGTATTACCACTAATAAACAAACAGCAGGTATCTGCCTTCCGAACCTGGACTGGGGCGGTCTGCCTCTAGTGCAACTCCAAAGGCCCGGATGCTTTTTGACTGCTGTCCCGCTTAGGAGGGATGCTCCCTGGAGGATATACGAAATCTTCCAGGAAGCTTCAGGAGCCATAGCACTGTAATGGGCTATGGTATTTTGAAGTGCAAAAAGTGTGCCAAATATTATTGAGCAGTCAATATCAATCAGGGTTGGGGTTTTCTGCCCTGGAAAAATCCTAATCAGTATCCTTTTTTGAAGTATCCAAGGGCATTCGCTAATCTCCCGGGTCCTGGAACAACTACCAAAACCAGCTATATATAGCTTTAGAGCAGTCTGCCGATTTTGGGCCTCCATTGGTTATGCTTGGCTGACCAGGTAATAGACCCAGTCAGCAGAGATATAAAAACCGTATTGATAGATACCTAATGACTGCTGCCAGGGCGGACATGAATGTAGCTAAAAGAAACGCCTGCAACGTTGCCCGCATGTTCTAAAACGATACGCCCCAGGACATCGACTCTGCTGCTTAACCTGTCCCGTATTTTTTTTGCCGGATTGCGGTTGCCTCTGATTGTCAATCCTATAGCCGCCTCATATGAAAATTACCGCAAAATAATTTACCCAGAAATCTGTTTGGCATACGTTTTGCAAAATACCATGATCAAAAGGAATTTGAACGGATATGAAAGGAGGCACAGTATTAGTGAAAGGCAAGACATGCCGCGAAATGAATCTGGGTGATAAAGCTGAATTCAGCAAGAGTATCACTGAAGCGGATCTTATCATGTTTGCGGGGATTACTGGAGACATGAACCCGGTGCATATAAATCAGGAGTTTGCCAAGACCACGATTTTTGGCAAGAGAATTGTTCATGGAATTCTATCCATAGGATTCATATCAAACGTACTTGGCACTCAACTTCCCGGCCCCGGAGCGGTCTATATCAAACAAACATGTCAATTCCGTAGACCAGTATATATCGGGGATACCATAACCGCAACAGTGGAGGTGACGGGTAAAGATGAAGCATTAAACAGGGTGTGGCTGAGGACCTACTGCACGAACCAGGACGGGGAACTTGTAGTAGATGGTGAGGCCTTCATGATGCCGCGAAAAGATGTTGTTGAGAAGACTGCTTAAAGCGTAATAAGGAAGTGTTTGACATGCCGTATAAGTTTAAATATCTGCGATGCGAACTTGAGAACAAGGTAATGCTGATAGTGATTGAGCGGCAGGAAGTCCTTAATGCATTAAATTCCGAGGTATTTAAGGAACTGGGTGATGTTTTCGTCCAGATGAAAGATGACCCGGGCGTAGATGTGGTTATTCTTACCGGGGCGGGAGACAAATCTTTTATTGCAGGTTCTGATGTTTCGGAGATGTCACAGTGTTCGCTTCTGGAAGCCAGAAAGTTTGCCTTGGGAGTCAATGATTCCCAGCAAAAAATAGCAAAATTTCCCCGGCCTATCATAGCTGCAATAAATGGATTTGCCTTTGGAGGCGGACTGGAGGTGGCTATGTGCTGTGATATCAGGGTGGCTTCCGAAAAAGCTAAATTTGGACAGCCTGAGGTTAACGTAGGCATAATCCCGGGGGGAGGCGGGACCCAGAGACTGGCCAGGCTCATAGGAATTGGCCGGGCGAAAGAAATGATATATACCTGTATGACTATTGATGCCCAACGGGCTTACGAAATAGGCCTGGTTAACCGGGTGGTAAGTCATGGGAACCTTTTGCCAGAGAGCAGGAAACTGGCTGAAGAGATAGGCAGGAAGTCCAATGTAATGTTAACTCTGGCCAAAGCTGCGCTAGATACCGGCGCGGATATGGACCTGGAAAATGCTTTGAAAACGGAAATCGAATTGTTTGCCGAATGTTTCGGCAGTGTAGATGGCAAAGAAGGCCTGACGGCTTTTGTGGAAAAACGGAAAGCAAATTTCATCGGCAAGTAAATAACGTGGAAAGGATGTTTGATTATGGAAGTAAAGAACATTGCAGTAATCGGGGCAGGGGCCATGGGCCTGGGAGTTGCTCAGGTAAGCGCGGCTGCAGGCTATGAAGTTGTACTGAATGATATCTCCGAGTCTTCATTGGAGAGAGCAATTAACGCAATCAAAAAGAGCCTCGAAAAAATGGTGAGCAAAGGGAAACTGTCCGAGGCAGAGATGAATGATATTATCGCTCGAATCAAAACCTCTGTTGATTTGGAGGCAGCCTGCAAGGATGCAGATCTGTTGGTGGAATGTGTATTCGAAAACCTGGCCCTGAAAAAAGAAATGTTTGAAAAATTTGAAGAATACTGCAAGCCGGAGGCTATCCTGGGAACCAATACTTCAGCCATTCCGGTAACGGAAATTGCTAGTGCCACCAATTGTGGTGACAGAGTTATCGGCATTCACTTCATGAATCCGGTTCCCCTCATGAAAGGGGTAGAGATAATCCGGGGTCAGCTGACTTCAGATGAAACAACTGCAGCTACATTGGACTATATAAATAAGATTGGCAAAGAAGTTGCTATCGCAGTTGATTTCGCCGGCTTTATTGTCAGCAGATTACTCGATGTCTTAATGAATGAAGCGGTAAAACTGGTCCAGGAAGGTAATTCTCCGGAGGATATCGACAAAGCCATGCGCCTTTGCGCAGGACACCCTATGGGTCCCTGCAAGCTGCTGGACCTGGTTGGGGCGGAAATTGCCATGCATGGTATGGAGACCATGGAGAGAGACTTTGGCGACAGGTATAAACCTCACCCGCTGCTGAAGAAAAGAGTTATGGCAGGGCTGCTGGGAATGAAAACCGGCAAAGGTTTTTATGACTATAACTAACCATTTAATGGGGAAAGGAGAACGCTGCAAATGAGAAGCATAAAAGAACTGTACGATTTATCCGGGCAGGTAGCTATAGTAACCGGAGGAGCAGCCGGTATAGGACTCCAAATGGCTTATGCCTTGGGAGAGGCCGGAGCGAACCTGGTTGTTGCAGCCAGAAACCTGGATCGCTGCCAGGAAGCAGCCCAACAAATGAAAGCAGAACTGGGTGTAAAGGTATTGCCGGCCCGGGTGGATGTAAGTAAAGAAGAAGAAATAGACGCATTATATGATTTGATTATGAAAGAATTCGGGCGGGTAGATATTCTGGTTAATAATTCCGGAGCAACCTGGGGAGCTCCTTCCCTTGAATTCCCCATTAACGGCTGGAGAAAGGTAATCGATACCAACCTGACCGGATCGTGGATCATGGCCCAGAAGGCCGGACAGATAATGGCTAAACAGAAATATGGGAGAATAATCAATCTTGCTTCTTTAGCAGCTTTCGTTGGAGCTCCGGCAGAAATTATGGATGCGGTTGCATATCAGGCCAGCAAAGCAGCTATAGCTGGATTAACTAAAGATTTGGCGGTGAAGTGGGCCGAACATAACATCACAGTAAATGCTATAGCTCCGGGCTGGTTCCCCAGCAAAATGACTGCCGGCACCCTGGATAAGAGTGAGGAGCTTATGCTGCAATATATTCCCATGCGCAGATTTGGCAGTGATGATGAATTGAAGGCAGTTACCCTGTTCCTAGCCTCACCTGGGGCAAGCTACTGCACCGGAGTGGTTCTTAGTGTAGATGGCGGATGGGTAGCACAATAAGGGATACGAATTGGAAAGGAGATATAATTTATGTCATTTCAAAAAAGCAAAGACGATATAGTGGTGGTAAGCGCAGCTCGGACTCCCTTCGGGCGGTTTGGCGGATCAATGAAGGATATTGACATATATGATCTGGGAGCAATTGCCATGAGGAATGTTCTGGAGAGAATTAATATGGCTCCTGAATTAATCAACGAGGTTTGGTGGGGCTGCGGCGACACCACCAACTGCAAAGACCCCTATACCCCGGTGGTAGCTCGTCAGAGCATGATGAAAGCTGGTATTCCGCCTGAAGTACCGTCATTATATTATGATCAGGCCTGCACCACTGCCATGACTACAGTAAAATACGGTTCCAGGAGTATTAAGCTGGGAGAAGCCGAGATCGTAATGACCGGGGGGGCTACCAGTTTTAGCACCGTACCCTTCCTGCTGAGAAACATGAGATGGGAAGGCAAGAAACACAGTTCATTCATGGTGGAAGACCCGATCATCCCGTTGGGTTATAAAGATTACGCCCCGGTTGCGGTCGATTCCGGTGATGTGGCTCTGGAATACGGAGTATCCCGGGAAGAACAGGACGATCTAGCATATGCCAGCCATGTAAAATACGGCAAAGCCTGGGAAAGAGGATTTTTCAAACATGAGATGGTTCCTCTGACCATGGAGAAAAAAGATAAAAAAGGAAATGTAATATCCAGCAAGGTTTTAGATAAAGACGAACAGTATCGGGCAGATATTACTCCGGAAGCATTGGCCAAGCTGAAACCGATATTTGGCAATCCTACCTGTACCGCAGGAAATGCGCCGGGAATGAACGATGGAGCCACGGCTCAAATTATCATGAAGCGAGAAACGGCAGACAAATATGGTTATGAGCCCTTATATACAGTAGTCGCATCATCAGCGATAGCACTTCAGCCTAGAATTATGCCGGTATCTCCTGCTTTTGCTATTAAAAAGTGTTTGGATGACGCCAATTTGGCTATGGACGACATGAAGTTTATTGAAATAAATGAAGCCTTTGCCTGCGTTCCCCTAGTATCCTGCAAGCTGTTGTCAAATGAAAGATTCTTAAGCAGCAGTTATCAGGAAATGGTAAAGGAAGTATCAGGGCAGCCGATTCTTGATAACGACGATGCTAAATACCAGGAATTAAAGAACAAGCTGAATGTGAATGGAAGCGCCATTGCTGTAGGGCATCCCAATACAGCCAGCGGAGCCAGAATAATGATGACCGCTGCCTACAACCTGAAGGAAAATGGCGGGGGCTATGCAGCCTGTGCTATCTGTGGCGGATTAACCCAGGGTGGCGGTTCTATAATCTGGGTTGAATAAAAGGAAAATACTAAACATAACCGGGGGCCTGCCAATTCCACAGGCGGCCCCCGCCCCTCTCCAAGGTAAGTAAAATAGTGAGGAGGTCTAAGGTAGTATGGATAAACAGGCTAAGATTTTGGAAGGTATTAAAATTGTCGATATGACCAGGGTTTTCACCGGTCCCTTCTGCACCCAGATACTGGCTGACATGGGCGCAGAAATTATCAAGATTGAAGAAGTGGGTCCTAATAGCAATGAAAGAAGCTGGCCCCCATTTGCGCCGGGTACTGAAGAATCCACCTATTTCATAGGTCTTAACCGGGGGAAAAGAAGCATAGAACTAAATTTCAAAGAAGAAAGAGCCAAGGATATATTTTATCAATTAGTCAGTGAAGCAGATATTGTTTTTGAAAATTTCGCCCCCGGGGTGGCAGACAAGCTGGGGGTGGGTTATGAGGACTGCAAAAAGATAAAGCCGGATATCATATATCTTTCCATATCGGCTTTTGGGCAGTATGGACCGTTCAGCAAACTTCCGGGATACGACATGCTGGCCCAGGCTATGGGAGGCCTGATCAGTATTACCGGGTATCCTGAGATGCCATTGCGGGTTGGATCTTCCATTGGCGATATAATTGCCGGTTTGTATGGAGGAATGGGCTTGCTGGGAGCTATATATTATCGGGACAAAACTGGTGAAGGACAGCATATAGACGTTTCCCTGGTGGACTGTATATTCACCTGTCTGGAAAACAGTGTACCAGCATACACAATAACCGGTAGACCTACTAAAAGGCAGGGGAGCCGGCATCCTGACGGCGGGCCTTATGATGTCTATACCTGTAAAGACGGATTTGTATGTGTGGTAGCTTCCAACGAAAAACTGTGGGGTAACATGTGCCAGTTAATGGGCGTGCCCGAAATGGCTACTGATTCCAAGTTCAACAGCAACGCTGCCAGGATGCAAAATATCGAAGAAATGACTGCTTTTATCAATAAATGGATGAAAGACTACACAGTTGATGAGATGGTAACCATGCTGCGGGAAGCAAGAGTTGCTGTAGCTCCTATTCTGGAAGTACCCCAAATATGCGAAAGCGAAAATACCAAGGCCCGCAATATGCTGGTAGAGTTTGAGCATGCTACAGCAGGCAAGATTAAGGTGCCTGGAAACCCAATAAAATTCGGAGCTTATGAAGCTTTGGCCGAACTTCCGCCCCCATTCAAAGGACAGCACACCAAAGAAGTACTATTGGAAATGGGAATTAGTGAGCAAGAGATATCAGAGATGCTGGAAAAGGGAGAAATCGGAGACGGGTTTATCACCAGAGCAAAAAACAAAAACCAGCAATAGGTTCATCAACTTCGACTCATCCGAATCCAATAAGACATTAATTGATAGAAAATCTCTGATTAGATACAACAACAGAATTGAACAACGAGGAGGTAAGTTAAGTGATTAGCTTTGAACTGACCGACGAGCAGAAAGAAATGCAGACCATGGTCCGTAAGTTTGTCAAAAATGAGATTATTCCTGTAGCTGCGGAATATGACGTTAAGAGCGAAATGCCCTGGCCCATTATTCATAAAGCCTTTGATATCGGCCTGTGGAATTTTAATTTACCCGCCAGATACGGTGGATTAGAGCTTGATCATGTTACTGAAGCTATTTTAATTGAAGAAATATCTTTCGGCTGTTTGGGAATCAGCGGGGCCTGGGATGGCAATTCACTGGCGTTAACCCCTATACTCATTGCCGGAACCGAGGAGCAACAAGACAGGTGGCTGCCTCAATTTGCCGAATCTCCGGTTTTAGCGGCCTTTTGCCTGACGGAGCCCAGTGCCGGGTCCGATGCCGCCGGCATGTTAACCAGAGCGGAGAAAGACGGAGATGATTACATATTAAATGGAACCAAATGCTTCATTACTCATGGTGGTATTTCCAATATGTACACGGTTTTTGCCAAGACTGAAAGAGGCAAGGGAACCAAGGGAATAAGTGCTTTTTTGGTTGCAGGAGATGCTCCTGGGGTTTCAATGGGCAAGGTAGAAGATAAACTGGGAGACCGGGCATCGCATATTGCCGAAGTCATTTTTGAAAACGTCAGGATACCAGCAAAAGACCTGCTGAGTAAAGAAGGCGATGGGTTTAAAATTGCCATGCAAACCCTGGATCGTACCCGGATGAGCATTGGTGCTGCCGCTGTAGGCGTAGCCAGGAGAGCATTGGAAGAGTCTATTGAATACGCCAAGACCCGAGCTCAGTTTGGCAAGCCGATTGGTCAGCATCAGGCTATAGGCTTTATGCTGGCCGATATGGCTACCAAGGTGGAAGCGGCCCGATGTCTGGTGTTACTGGCTGCATCAGAGATAGATGCCCATAGAGTGGATCCCAAATTTGGAGCTATGTGCAAGCTGTATGCCGGAGACATAGCTATGGACCTGGCGGTAGATGCGGTGCAGATTCACGGCGGATACGGGTATATGAAAGACTACCCGGTAGAAAAACTCCTGAGGGATGCCAAGATCTTGCAGATTTATGAAGGAACTCAGCAGGTGCAAAGGATGGTAATATCAGGAATTTTGTTGAAGTAGTACATCTGTGAAGCAATTCGCCTTGGATCACCATTGATCCATGTTCAGACATTCCTGCCGATTTACAGGGTTAAGATCCGCAAGAGGTTTACCATCGGGTCTTATCCCTGGATTCGGCCAGGACCAGCCCTAGTTTTCCATGATACGCGTTGAGCGTTTCAGGCCGATAATCTTCACCATTCCCCTTTACATAGATGCTGGATTTACACAGGTAAGAATCAGCAGGAGCAATACTGATCTTACCTTGTGTATACAGCACTAGCAAAGAAAGGGTTGGCAATTAGTCCCATCTGTTGGGAATGAGTTTTTAGCTTGCAGATCAAAGGAGAGAAAACCATGTTTAAGATAACAAAAAAAATGACTCTGGCCCAATCCATAAAATTAATCGAAGTATTAGCTCCCCAGCTGGCATCGAAAGCCCAGCCGGGCCAGTTCATTATATTAAGAATTGATGAAAACGGTGAAAGGATTCCATTGACCCTGGCTGATTGCGATGGTCAAGAGGGTACAATTACTCTGATTTATCAGGAAGTCGGACGAACAACACTGGAATTGGGTCGTCTGGAGTCTGGAGATTACATATTGGATTTGGTAGGCCCCCTGGGGAAACCCTCGGAAATAGAAAGATACGGTACAGTTGTCTGTGTGGGCGGTGGAGTCGGAGTTGCCCCGATTTACCCCATAACCAGAGCGTTGGCTAATGCAGAGAATAATATCATTTCCGTTATAGGCGCCCGCAGTAATAAGCATCTGATACTGGCAGAAGAGATGCAAAGGGTAAGCGAAAAACTGCATATAGCTACTGATGATGGCAGTCTGGGTCATAAGGGATTTGTCACGGATATTTTGCAGCAGATAGTCGATAGCGGTGTGCAAATTGATTTGGTGGTAGCGATAGGACCGCTGGTTATGATGAAAGCGGTTTCTGAGCTTACCAGGCCTTATAATATTAAGACTGTAGTCAGCCTTAATCCGATAATGGTGGATGGTACTGGTATGTGCGGTGCATGTCGGGTAGCAGTTGGACAGGAGACAAAATTTGCCTGTGTAGACGGCCCCGAATTTGACGGCCATCAAGTTAACTGGTCGGTAGCAGAGACAAGAGCCCGCATGTTTGCAGATGAAGAGCAACTGGCTATGAAAGGCTGTTATTCAGGAGGTGACTGTCATTGTCAGAAGTAAAGGTAAAAAAGGAAAAAGTAAGCCGTCAGCATATGCCCGTACAAGATGCACAGGAGAGGAAAAAGAATTTTAATGAAGTAGCTACAGGGTACAGTGAAGACCAGGCCCTGCTGGAAGCCTCCCGCTGTCTGGACTGCAAAAAACCCCTCTGTGTCGATGGCTGTCCGGTTGATGTGGATATACCAGCCTTTGTTAAGCTTATTACCCAGAGAGAATATCAGAAAGCTATTGACAAAATTAAAGAAAAGAACAATCTGCCTGCTATATGCGGCCGGGTTTGTCCCCAGGAGAGTCAGTGCGAGAAACTGTGCATACTGGGAAAGAAGGCGGAACCAGTAGCTATCGGACGATTGGAAAGATTTGTGGCTGACTGGGACCTGGAGAAAGGTCAATACCGGGCTGAGAAAGCACTGGAAAGCGGTAAAAGAGTAGCAATAGTAGGATCAGGTCCCAGCGGTTTAACTGCCGCGGCTGACCTAGCGAAACTGGGGCACCAGGTTACGGTTATGGAAGCCCTGCATATCCCGGGCGGAGTACTGGTTTATGGTATTCCTGAATTCCGTCTGCCCAAAAGCATTGTACAGCACGAGATAAGGAATATCCAGGAAATTGGAGTAGAGATAGCCTGCAATACTGTAGTAGGTAAAATAAATACGGTTGATGAGCTGTTGAATAATGGCTATGATGCCGCATTTATAGGCACTGGCGCAGGGCTGCCATATTTTATGGATATTCCTGGGGAGAATTTAAATGGTGTCTACTCGGCCAATGAATTCCTTACCCGGGTTAATCTAATGAAGGCCTATCGTTTCCCGGAATATCTAACCCCCATAAGAATTGGGAAAAGAGTAGCAGTGATAGGTGCGGGAAATGTAGCCATGGATAGTGCTCGAACCCCTTTGCGCTTGGGAGCGGAAGAATCCTATATCGTATACCGCAGGTCAGAAAAAGAAATGCCTGCCCGCCTGGAAGAAATTGAACATGCTCGGGAAGAAGGAGTCCAGTTCAAGCTGCTCACCAGTCCAGTAGAAATAATTGGTGATGAAAATGGATGGGTAAAAGGCATGATTTGTCAACAGTATGAATTGGGTGAACCAGACGACTCCGGCCGCAGGCGGCCCATACCCATAAAAGGTTCTGAATACGAACTGGAGGTCGATACGGTCATTATGGCTATCGGACAGGGACCCAACCCCCTGGTGCCACAGACCACGCCAGATTTGAGGATAAATTCACATGGCAACATAGTAGCAGAAGATGCTACCGGACAAACCAGTAAAGCAGGAGTCTTTGCCGGCGGAGATATTGTTACCGGTGCGGCAACCGTAATACAGGCCATGGGTGCGGGCAAAAAGGCAGCACGCGCCATTCATGAATACTTAACTAACGGCTAGGCGGCAGTTAATCTGCCATTCAATACATTCGCCTAAGTAATTTAGTAGAGGAGGAATAAAGCAGATCACAAAGATAAAGAGTCTGATGCCAATTAGCATGGTTATGACTGCTAAGAGCATCAGACCTGCAGGTGAAAGCATAATGATATAACCTTGGCCAGGTTGCAGATAAGATCATTTGCAAAATATATCATAATAAGCATTCAACTGTAAATTACATTGTATCACAAAATATTTGAGGCATTCAATTTATCCGTGGAGAATCAGAGCAAAGGCGTCAAACGCTGAAATTAAGGAATAATACAAGTTTTGTTCTACGCTAGTCAATAAGAGGGAAAAAATCAGAAGATGGGCATGGACTGAAGATATTGTAGCGATAAGCAACGATCAGGATGTTCGGACATTGTTCCTATTTGGGACGAATCACAGAAAAATAAGATTTCTGGGAACGTATATCTGGAAAAAAACTTGGTTGGAAAATGAATTTGATCGAATATCGAAGAATGAGCAATTAGTAGTGGTATGCGTTTTGCATTATCAGATAAGAAAGTAGTGTCCGTTCTAATCATTTGACAGGGGGGGAGGAAAGAGAATCAGCCGAGAACCTCGTATTGACTAACAGGTCGGACTAAAAAAGGAGTGAAAAAGATGTTCAGAAAAATTCTTGTGCCTATTGATGGCTCAAACGAAGCAATAAAAGCAGTAAAAGTCGCTTTGGAAATAGCAGAAAAGTTTGGAAGCTCAATAACCTTATTCCATGTAGCTCAGCTTGCATATGATTATTCAGGCATGGGGCACCTGCCAGAGTTGTCCAATGGGGTAATAAAGGCAATGGAGGAGGAATGGGCCAAAGCTGGAAAAGTGATTTTAGAAACCGCCTCCAAGGAATTAGATTCTGCTGATATTGAAGTAGCAGTTGAACTGGAGCAAGGTAATGCAGCAAGAGAGATCGTTTACAAAGCAGAAAAGGGAAAATTCGATTTAATTGTTATGGGCAGTCGGGGTCTTGGAGGCATTAGTGCTACTGTTATGGGAAGTGTTAGTTCTCAGGTTACCCGTACATCTGCCTGCCCGGTGCTTGTTACCCGTTAAATATAGTTTTTTATGTGTTGCTTCCGGTTTAAAGTTGATCTATAACCCAACCATAATTAAAACCGAATGTAGAATACATATAAGAAACTGCTGGTGATTGATGATCTAAGTGGAGGATTTTAGTTATAAAAGGAGGTTTTCGTAAATGGCAAACCAACGGAGTATGCCGATACCGGAAGATAATGCGCCATTAAACGCAATGATGATATTTATATGGGCATTTGCCTGGATGGCATTAGTTCTAGATGTAATGGATTGGCAATTGGTTTCTGTTTCTGCTAGCCTTATACTGGAAGAGTTTGACATGTCCTCGTCAGCTATGGGTTTAGTATTGGGGGCGCCCCTGTTGGGCGCCGGTATAGGCGGCCTGATGTCAGGGATTCTATCTGATAAATATGGGCGAGTAAATGTAATGTTTTATTGTCTGATATGGTATTCATGCTTCACCATTGCTTTTGCTTATGCCAATGGTTTTGAGACCATGCTGGCCCTTAGAATACTGGTCGGAATTGGTCTGGGTGCACAATGGGGGGTAGGGAATACCCTGGTGGCAGAATGCCTTCCTTCCAGATTGAGAATTATGTGTTCCGCCGTAATCCAGACCGGGTTTGCGTTTGGGCCCTTACTGGCAGCCTTTCTGGGCAAGATGATCATGCCCGGATTTGGTTGGAGGCCGTTGTTTTATGTTGGAGCCATAGGATTTGTTATCGCTATCCTGGCCAAAGTCGTTATTCCCGAACCAGAAGCCTGGTTGAAAACCCGAGATCAATTGAAGGCCAAAGGCGAATCTCTGGGCAACGTTGGAAAACTGTTCAGCAAAGAAATATATGAGAGAACTGGAACCAGTTTGAGAAGAAATACCATTGCCGCGTTTTTCCTGGTATTGGGCACCCTCCTGGCGTATTGGAGTGCATTTAGCTGGATACCTAATTGGTTAGTTACCGAGAGAGGCATGGACATCGTTAAATCCATGAATTATTATATGTTCCTGCAAATCGGTGGCATGATAGGTTACATAGTCTTTGCCTTTATTGCCGACCGTATCGGCAGGAAGAAACCGGCACTGGTTGTGTTAATTGCTTCGTTCTTTGCAGTTATGATATTTGTAAAAATCCAGAATCCTACCGCAATGTTACTGTTTGCTCCCGTATACTCATTCATAACCTATCCCATATTCGGTTTATACGGAGGGTATATGTCTGAATTATTCCCAACCGATGTAAGGGCAACCGGAGTAAACGGTATATACAATCTTGCGCGTATGGTATGTTTCTTTGGACCATCAATACTGGGTGGAATAGCTGCTATGTCCTCCTTTACCTTCGCTATAGGAGTAAGCGCAGTCATGTACTTGTTCAGCGTAGTCCCGCTTCTGTTCTTGCCCGAAACTTTTATTAAGGTCAAAAAAGCAGCTGCAGCCTAAACGGGATATTGCAGGGTTGGAATTATGGGCGGCAGAGCTTCCATGGTTCTGCCGCCCACCAAGAAAGACACTTGACCAATACCATACCATATGAGGAAACGAATTAAGTATTCATCAAGTGTCAACCAGGTTATGATTATAGGTTCCAAAGGAGGGGTTGAAATGGAGAAAACCTTGAAGATTATTAAAAGCCCACTGTTTTATATACCATCTATTCTTATTTTTATTGGTGTAACAGTACTATATTCATATAATTTTAGTCCGGATAGCAATACCAGTTTTCTTGATATGCTTATTTACTGGGTGATATGGGGCGTTGTCAGCTTATTCTTACAAGTAGCAGTATATGTTCAGGCCAAGCGATTGTATTGTAAATAGACCACTTGTATAAGGGGCGGCATGCTCACCATATTAAAAAGTAAATATCTATACTACAATCCCCTTCTAATTAACAGAAAGGCTCCGTGGCTGCGAGAGCCTTTTTGTTATGGGCCGGTAATTATCCAAAGGTAGTAAAAATCTTAAGATGTGTACTTTCGCGACAGTCAGTCATAGCATTTGTGTATAAAAAGGAAACACTGGCAAGCGAACCGATGAAAAGAATGAGACAAAGCAGGCAATAATACCTGGGCTGTCAATACGGCGGCGAATGGCATATATTTTGCAACTAAAAAATTGAAAGAAAAGCTAGGTATTTTTATGATAGATGATTAGCTGCTATATCATTTCAAAGCAAGGAGAGATGTAATTCAATGAACAACAGTGATTGGAAGGATTATGCTGATTTTTTCTCTGTTTTGAAGCATTTTTGCACCCGGGGGCTATGTTTTTGGATGTGCGATACAGAGAAATTTATCTACAAGGTTCAAGGTGAAGAATCTCCGGGAGACGCTTTCAATGTAGGAGATCCCATCCTGGCCGGGGGTTCTGCCCGGAAAGCAATTGATGAAAAAAAAGCTGTTTATGTCGAGCTTCCTAAAGAAGTGTATGGTTATGAAGCTAACGTAACTGCGGTACCGATAATGAATTCAGATAATGGTGAAGTTATGGGTGTAATAGGTCTGTCCAGAAGCAGAGCTATACAGCATCAGGTTAATAAAAGCGCCCAGGATCTAAATTTATTTATCGAGAACCTGGCTCAAGCCTCGGAAGACGTAGCAACCGGTGCTGAAGAAATCCTTATGCATTCCATGAAAAACCTGGAAATGAACCAAGAGATACAATCAATAAATGTACATATAGAAAAGCTGCTGGAGGATATCCGGGATATTTCCCAGACCATCAAATTGCTGGGCATAAACATGACTATAGAAGCAGCCCATGTGGGAGAAAATGGCAGGGGATTTCAAGTTATTGCCAAAGAAATTGGCAGTCTTTCCAATAATGTAGCTAACATATCTGCTGATATTGGAAAGACTATGGAAACAATCCGGTGGGCGGTTCAAGAGATGACCGTAGCCAACCAAAAGGCAATTGAATCAACCGAGAGAGAAGCTGCTGCGTCCCAGGAGTTATCCGCCAGCACCAGGGAGGTTTTTGCTATCTCCAAACAACTCTTGGAAATAGCCAGTGAATTATGACGAGGAAGTTCATTAATGACCGAGACGAAAAATGTTATGGGGTGAAAACATGTTAGCTGAACTGGCCTGCCAATGTGAAAGATGCGGTGAACAAATTGATCAGCCTGGTTTGTGCAGTATATGCCTGAAACGGCATGATCGGGTATTTCACTTTATTATTGCTATTGTATGGATTTTAGCAGTTATAAGCTTCGGATACTACTATGTGCTTTTCATTGCTTGATAAACATTTGTGAACATAATGATACATCCTATGTAACATATGCAACACTTACACATACCATTCTGTGTCAGAAAGAAACAATCGGAAGAGGGTGCGGCGGGCAGAAATACTGCTCAAAGGGGCATTGCCGGTACATCAGTTCTAGTGCTGGCATATATTTTGCATTTAATAATATTAGTAGTTGCGGGAAAAGGCTGATAAATATGAAAACATTCGGTGTTTATATCAACAAGGAAAAAGAACCGGCACGGCAATTTGCACAAGTCTTGCTAAAGCTGTTGCTGCAAAGACAAGTGACAGTGTGGCTGGGTCCAGATATACCAGATAAGCTGGAAAATACAGATTTAATAATCATAATTGGCGGGGATGGAACCCTGCTGGAAGCTTTTAGTCAGATTGGAAAATATGAGATACCATTATTGTGCGTTAACTTTGGAAAGACCGGATTTTTAAGTGCTATGGAACCTGAAGAAATTCTTGCTTATCTGCCCATAATATTAAACCAGAGATACCAGGTGGAAGAAAGGGCGGTAATGCAAATATCCTTGAGCACCGGCACTGGAGAATTATTCAATTATTATGCATTAAATGACCTGGTAATTAGATCTACTCGCTTAAAAACATGTCGCCAGCTGCTTAAAGTTGATGGCAAGATGTTGTCTGCCTATGAAGGTGACGGAATAATATGTGCTACATCAACCGGTTCGACTGCTTATTCACTTTCTGCCGGCGGATCCATAATCGATCCACTGCTTCAAGCCGTTATTGTGACACCTATATGCTCAAAGATAGCCTCCTTGCAGCCGTTAGTATTTAGTTTCGATCGTACCATCGAAATTATCTGCGATGATCCCTGCCAGTTATGCAGTTTAATAGGCATTGACGGCCGGGAAACATACAATTTGGCAAGCAAGGATGCAGTAAGGATAAACAAGGCTCCCTATAAGGCAAAATTTATTGAACTGGATAAAGGGCGATACGTTAATAGAATACAAGACAGGTTAGGATTAAAGGCTTATTAATTAGTTTAATAGTGTTTGCGCCAAGGATTCGAGTATAGGGAAAGGAGAGAGAGCATGAAGCAAACCCTGAGCCTGGGAGCAAGAAGCGCAGAAGGGCAAGAACAAATAGCGCGTATAGAGAAAGAAGCTCATACCAG
>Ga0334882_1000105_pt1 | contig 146670 bp, 122 predicted proteins | sample GraSluR1_MG_5_FD_207226 | JGI IMG/M metagenome (GOLD analysis project Ga0334882, IMG submission 207226) | Sludge microbial communities from methane-producing bioreactor in Wageningen University, Netherlands - Granular Sludge_15_04-R1 | ecosystem: Engineered > Bioreactor > Anaerobic >...
TATTAACACTTTATTGACTTGCTAACAAAGAAAAGAAAAAGAAGCAAAAAGAAAAGAAAATCAAGCACTTACAACAATTCTTTCTCTTTCTTAACTCTGGGTTGTTGATGGGGCTAATCTAAAGGGCCTTTACGTTAATCTTGGCGCCTCTGCCTTAAAACTTCGAAAAACTATTCTTGCCGGATACTTTACTAAGTGGTTTTTCTTACCATCACCATAAAACACCAGCCACGTAAAAAATTGATCAGCGAAAGAATCATCAACCACCCCAGATTATCCGAGACAATTCTCCAAATCTTAATCTGTGTTAATCTATGTTATCTGTAGTAATAATGGCTGAGGCGCTCACCTGGCCTAATGCGCTGATCTGCAAAATTTGCGGGAGAAAATATGAAGCGAGGAAAGCGTGGAAGGCGGACAAGCAAGGGAAGCGAATCTGGAAAGCCCCGAAGGGGATACCCTTTTAAGTCATAAGTAAAAAGTCATAAGTAAAAAGTCATAAGGCATAAGTAAGGGGGGGAAGAAGCCTCTTCACGTCATTGGCGTATTCCTTTCGTGGGTGCGATGCACCCCGGGTTTGTCCATATCCCTACATCTTTTTGAACCAGAGATACCAATTCAGACTGTACACCCTGTCGCCAGCCTTCCGCCCCATCTGCTCTGCTTCTTTCTCCGAGCCGGGGCTGGGCAACAAGACATCGTCGCCCTCCTGCCAGTTTGCCGGGGTCAGATAGTCCTTTTTATCTACCAATTGCAAGGCTTTCAGAGACCTTATCATCTCACTGAAATTCATCCTGCATCAGGGCCAGTTCAAATATCTCTGAGGTGCAGACCGCGGTAAAATCAGCGGGATGACTGAAGATGATTTTCCATTTGCCAAAATAGTCATCAGGAAATTGGATCACTCCTTTGGTTGACTGGGCCGTAAAAGCCGGAGCAACATCTCCGATCATCGGAACGGGATTTCGATCCTGGGCGTTGAGGGCAAAGCTCGGTAAACAAAGAAAAGGAAGCAGCAGATAGGGATAAAAATGTCTCATTGGATGCGCTTAATCTAGATGTGAACAGGGAAATTACACCCAATCACAGATCTGCAATTCTTTTTAACTTATTGTTAACAAATAACTTGTGTCAGAAAAGTCAAGCTTTGCATCACCAATGATCCCCAATCCGGCTGGAACAGATTTTATCTTGACTGAACCAACGGTCGTAAACCAGCATCAGAAGGATCAGGAATGCGATGGCAGCAAAGCCGGCCAGGCCGGTGAGCCCTACCAGCAAATCATTGCCGCCGCTCAGCATCATTATCGCAATACCCACTGTGGCATTGAGGCTGCCGTGCATTATGGCTGCCGCGATGACTGAGCGGGCCTTGATGCTTACGTAGATGAAGAGCGGACTCAGGAGGATACAGAAAAGAGTCATCATAAGTACACCCCATTCAGGATGGGTCGGATAGTTGTGTCCCATCAGGATGAGGGGGGCGTGCCAGATGCCCCAGATGAAACCGATCAGCAGCGATGCCTTCAAAAATGAGAACGGGCGGAACTGGTTCAGCAGGAAAGCCCGCCACCCCACTTCTTCCCCAAAACCGGCCACGGCATTAATGGTGATCCCTGCCAAAAGTCCCTGCCCAAGGGTGATCCATAATGGATGCATAGGCAGGGTTTCGATGGATTCCCTCATTTTCTCAATCTCATCAGGGCTCATCATCCCACTGAAACGTTCAAACATCCCACTCATTTCCGCATCAAAAGTAACTCCCGGTACAAGGAGGGCGCTGCCCATTGCCAGGAAGCTCAGGATTGGCATCGACAGCCAGGCTACAAAAAACCAGCGATTGATGCGGAAGCTCATTCGAAAAAGACTTGAAACGGTTTGTTTGTGTATCCCTTTCTCCACTACCAGCGCTGAGATCAGCGGAATGAACATATAGGTACTGGCCAGGACGATCCCCCAGGTGCTGCCGTATTCTCCTCCACTTATGTAGAAAAGGCCTGCCAGCCCATAGCTGATGCCAAAAACCAGCAGAAGGAAAAGCAAGGTTTTAGGCCATTCTTTCAACTTCTTCATCCTGAGTATGGATTATTCTTTGATAAAACGGAATGCCAGTCTTTCTCTTTGTGCATTATGCAGGTACAGGATATACATCCCGGGTCTGAGGTGGGCGACGGAAAGTTGCAGGCGCTCGCCGCTGCTGCAATTCTGCTCATACACCTGTCTTCCCTGCATATCTGCAATGCCAAGCTTTCCGGATTCAAAACGGCCTGTTTCCAGGTAAAGGAAATCCTGAGCGGGAATGGGCCAGGCACGGATACCATAGCCTTGGGTGAGTTCATCCAATCCGTTGATCACCACGTGAATGACCACCGTATCGGCTCCGGTGCAGCCTATGGAATTGGTTACGGTAACACTGAAAGTATGCGAACCCAGCCCCAGGCTGCCGCCCTGCAGGTTCAGGATCTGGGCGTGGGCCCCATTGCTCCATTGATAGGTGGTATAGCCGGGCCCGGGATCCAGGCTCACACTTTCCGTATCGAAGATGGTTCTGTCTGGCCCGAGATCGGGATCCGGGAGAGGGTACACCAGAACACCAATGGTATCTGTCGACTGTATGCCGGCAGGATTACTGACCAGGCAGAAAAAGTCGCCACCATCATTCACGGATGTGGGGACATAGCTGTAGGTGGGCGTGTTGGCTCCCTGGACAATACCTGTGGGCTTGTACCACTGGTAAGTCAAATTGGGCATCCCGCTGGCGGCGGTAGTCATAACCACCGTATCCCCCAGGCAGAGAAGGCTTCCCTGGGGCTGGACCGTGATTTGCGGGCTGCCATCATTATAGCGCGCCAGGAAGAGGTCGCGGCTGCCCTGGCTGGTCAGGCTGTGTGTCCCGAAACCGGCAGTTCCCTCAAAGTAACCCGCCACATAAACGATGCGGTGGTTTCTGACCGCAATCCCCTTTCCGTAGTCATTGGAAGTGCCTCCGGCCAGGGTGGCATATTTAATCAGCCCAGTGGGATCGTATTTGGCCAGGCAGATGTCGTCCCCACCGCTGCTGGTTTGCGTGATGCTGTTGAAAGAGGCCTGCCCGTTGATAAATCCGCTCATAAATACAAAGCCTTTCTCATCCACAGCCACATCAATTCCCTTGTCGGAACCATTGCCCCCAAAGTTTTGGGCCCAGTTACAATAGCCTATGGGATTGAAATAGGCCACAAAGCCATCCTTATCGCCATTGCTGGTGATGGTGGCAGAGGGCGGGAAGCTGGCCGTTTGAAAGAAGGAGCCGGTAAGGGCAATATGATCCCAATGATCCACAAAAATTCCGTTCCCGAAATCGTCTGCTATCCCTCCGGCATTCACCGCCAGGGTCCAGCTGCCTGAGGCACTGGCTTGCACCAGGAAGACATCATTGCCCCCATTTGAGGTAATGCTTAGGTTGCCGAAGGTGGCCGTGCCTTCAAAAGACCCGGTGATCCAGGCTTCTCCTGCAGAGTTAACCCCAACCGATGAGGCCCAGGTTTCACTGGCGCTGCCGCCCTCGATCACCCAAAGGAGGGTGCCGGCAGGATTGTATTTGGCCAGGAAAACATTGTCGAGGCCCGGACTGATTAACATCGTCCCTTCAAAATAAACCGTGTCCTTAAAATAGCCAGTCACAAAAACATTGCCTGAGGCATCACAAGCTACACCCTTTCCTCGCTCATCGCCGGGGCCGTAAGCGTGTTTCACCCATTGCAGGGTTCCACCGGAATTGTATTTGGCCACAAACATTTCATCTCCGCCATACCCTATCATCTGGGTGCTGCCGAAATTAGCCTGGTTGCGGTAGAAACCGGTAATGATCACATTGTTGTTCTGGTCGGTGGCCACGCAAAGGGCTTCGTCGGTACTGCTGCCTCCGGCACTGCGCGCCCACTGGGCCACCCCTGATGAATTGTATTTGGCCACCAGTATGTCTTTATCTCCTGCCGAAGTAAGGGTATTGCTTCCTATGCTGAAGCTGCCATTGAATTTCCCGGCGATCAGCACATTACCGTTCTTGTCGAGCGTAACGCGTTCGGCTTCATCCATAGCGGTAGAGCCGGCACTGACTGCCCAGGGCCAGCTTTGTGCCTGCGTTTGCAATACAATCAGAAAGCAGAAAAGGGAGAGGAGTAATGCTTTTTTCATTGTGGGTAGATTAGGTGTATAAAATGAATGATGAATTGGCACCTAAAAGTAAGTGCTTCAAAGGGAAAACGCAAGCCTTAGTTTGTTTCGGTGGGATGGCGAGGTGGTTCGGGATACTTGAACGACCATTAAGCGATGCACTTTTTCTTATGCTTATGCTCGCCAAGCTGGTGGAATTTTACGAAGTAAGCTTATATATCAATTTAGTAGGAGCCACTTGCTTTCCAAATCGGCTGATCACTCATCATTGAACTAAACCTTATCAACTCCTTCGATGATTCCATTGATCCATTTTTGAGCCTATCGTGAGCCCTTTGAGTCGATTTTGCCCCCATTCTGACCCTATTGACCCTATTCTGACCCAATTAATTATTGAGTTCATTGAAAGCTTCCCTTAATTCGTAGCACCCAAAACTAAAGATTTCCATTCTATGTTCTGCGATTCGCTCACTTCAACGCCTCCTTTATTATCCTCACCTCCTCCACACTATCCAGGGTTTCCAGGTTGTTGCGCAAGGCCTGGTGTGAAAGGCAACACCAGGTTCATTTGTAAAGAATGTAGTATCTGTGTGTACGCTGGTCTTGATAGAATTCATCCAAATGCCTTGTCGGGATATCTTGTAAAAATCCGAAATATTTCTAAATATGTATTTGTCGAAATAGGGGTAAGCGCATCATAGCATCATCAATCGGTTCGCATCCAGGCGTAGAAAAATGAACAGGAGAAGCGTAAAGGCCCAGAGTGAGGAGCCCCCATAGCTGATGAAGGGCAGGGGAATGCCGATCACGGGAACCAGGCCGATGGTCATTCCAATATTGATGGCGAAGTGAAAGAAGAGGATGGCCGCCACGGCGTAACCGTAAATCCGGCTGAAGTCGGAACGTTGTCGCTCCGCCAGTTTGATCAGACGCAGCAGGAGGATCACAAAGAGGATCACCAGGCTGCTGGTTCCCAGAAATCCCCACTCCTCGCCGATGGTGCAAAAGATGAAGTCGGTGCTTTGTTCAGGGACAAAATCGAACTTAGTCTGGGTGCCTTGCAGAAATCCTTTTCCGGCGAATCCTCCGGAACCGATGGCGATTTTAGACTGGTGCACATTGTACCCTGCGCCCCGAATGTCTTGTTCCAGGCCAAGCAGCACATTAATTCGCTTGCGCTGATGATCCTGCAGTACATTGTCGAAGGTATATTCCACGCTGAAAACAAAAAAGATGGAAGCCAGGAATATGCCCAAAATGGCCAGGGAACTGCGCCGGTTTTTCCTGGCGAGGTACCACCAGATCAGGGCCAGGGCGCCCAGTATGGCCATAATCAGGTATTCATCAAAGAGAAGGGTGAAGATGAAAAGGAAGACCCCGGCAATGGCGATCAGCAGGAAGGTGGCGGGGAGTCCTTCGCGGTAGAGCACCAGGACGAAGGCAGTGAACACGAGCGCTGATCCGGTATCATATTGGAGAAGGGTGAGCAGGGCCGGGCTCAGGATAAGCAGGACAGCATTGCTGCGGGTACGAAAGCGATCCATTCGCACGTGCAAATCTCCCAGGTACCGGGCCAGGGCCAGGGCCGTTGCGATTTTGGCAAATTCGGCAGGCTGCAGCGAAAAGGCACCGATCTGCACCCAGGATCTGGAACCGCCTACTTCTTTTCCAACCAGCAGCACGGCAACCAGCGAAAGCAGCGATAGTCCGTAGATCACCCAGGCGAAGGCACTGAAAAATTTGGGTTCTGTCATCATCACCAGAAAAATGATGACCAGAGCAGTAAGGATCCACAGAAGTTGTTTCCCGTGCCGTGTACCCAGGTCGAAGAGCCCCGGATGCTCGGGATTGAAGCTGGCAGCATAAATGCTGAGCCATCCCAGACCAACCAGCAGGGAGTATAGCAGGATGCTGATCCAATCGATGCTACTCCGTATGTTCGTTTCTTTGCGCAAGGCCTACCATTTTTAGGTCCAGGATACGCTGCTCTTTCAGCGGATCGGATATGCTGCCCTTGAGGTACTTCTCTATCATCAGGCTGGCGATGGGGGCAGCCCAGGTTCCGCCAAAACCGGCATTTTCCACATATACTGCAATGGCGATGCGGGGCTGATGCATTGGTGCGAAGGCGAAAAAACCGCTATGGTCGGCTCCGGGATTCTCTACGGTACCTGTTTTTCCACAGACCGTAATGCCCGGAACCCGGGCCCGCCAGGCTGTGCCACCGGCTTCTTCCGTTACCGCCCGCATCGCCTCCACCACGATTTCGAAATGCTGTTCATCGATACCACTATGTTGCTTTTCGCGGTATTCCGATCGGGGATATTCCATTCCCTGCACCTCCTTCAGGAGATGGGGAGGATAATAAAACCCGCGGTTGGCAATGATGGCCGCCAGGTTGGCCATTTGCAGGGGAACCACCTGCACTTCTCCCTGGCCGATGCCATTGGAATAGATGGTGCTGAAAGCCCAGCGGCGTGGCCCGTACCAGCGATTGTAAAAGGCGACATCGGGGATGAGGCCCGGCTTCTCCGAGGGCAGGTCAATGCCCAGGGTGTGGCCCATCCCCATTTGCGTGACCTGGAGGTGCCATTGCCTCAAGCCCTCTTCGCTGTCGGCATAGATACTGGAAGATTTCCCGGGTTGGATCAGCCTTTTGTACACCAGATAGAAATAGGGGTTACAGCTGTATTGGATGGCCCTGGTCAGATTCAGATTAGGTGGATGATCGTGACAGTTGACCAGCGACCGGTTGCAGGAAAAATCGGTATAGGGTGTAATGGCTCCGTTCTGCAGCCCGATCAGGGCATCCACAATCTTGAAGATGCTTCCCGGAGAGTAATTGGCCATCAGAGCCCTGTTGAAAAGGGGAGTCAGGGTATCTTCGAGCAAGGTCTGATAATGCCTTCCCCTGACCCTGCCAACAAGGAGGTTGGGATCATAGCCCGGACTGCTGACCAGGGCCAGGATCTCTCCGCTGGATGGCTCAATGGCCACGATGCTCCCTTTCTTGTAGGCCATTAGCTTTTCGCCATAAGCCTGGAGCGCTGCATCGAGGGTGAGGACAAGGTCGGCACCTTTGTGAGCCAGGGTATCGTATTTGCCCTCGGCATAAGAGCCTTTTTCCCGGTTAAACACATCCACCAGCACCAGGCGGGAGCCTTTTTGTCCGCGCAAAATATCTTCATAGATGGCTTCCACCCCGCTGATCCCGATGTAGTCGCCCATCCTGTAATATGGATCGCGGGAAATCTTTGATTCGGAAACTTCCCCCACGTAGCCCAGCACGTGGGCCGCAATGGGGAGCGGATATTGACGAAGGGTACGGGGCTGGACAAAGAAGCCGGGGAACTGAAAAAGCTTCTCCTCCAGGAATCCGAACTCCTGCTTGCTCAACTGGGTGATAAGGGGAGAGGGTTTGAAACGGCTGTATTTTCGGGCTTTATCCAGTCGGGAGATCAGATCCTCTTTTTCGATCTGCAAAAGATGGCAAAGAGTGAGGGTATCAAAGGCCTTTATCTGCCCCGGTGTCACCATCAGATCATAAGCGGCTTCATTGTACACCAACAGCTTCCCCTGACGGTCATAAATCAGTCCCCGCGCAGGATAAACCGTAGTCTGCCGTATCGCATTGCTTTGCGCATACAGCACATAGCTGTCGTCGATGATCTGTAAATAAAAAAGGCGCAGAAGATAAACCAACCCAATCAGAAGGATGCCGGCGGACAGGAAATATCTGCGGTTGGCGTAAAGTCTATTCATCGCAGCAGCCTCATCTCATTGTTCGACTTTTTGGATCAGAATGGGTGGGGTGGTGATGGTATCGCTGTGGTTCAATGCACGGTCGGTGATGAAGGCATCAAAGCGAATGGTATCGTATGGTGAAGAAAAGTTGTTGATAAACAGCTCGATGGATATCTCTCCACGCAGGGGTTTGTCTGAGCCGCTTGTGTTGAGAATGGGAAAACGGGAATGATTGGTAAAAGGAAGATCTACAGCAACAAATTCCCCTTGCTGTTTTTCATAATAAGTAATGAAGAAGTTGTAGTAATACATACTGCCGGTATCATAGGGCGGGTATATCTCGTTGGATCCCAGGCCCAGGTCTCCGTCCCCATCCGTAAACCCAATGGTTAGGATGCCCTTGTCGTCGTATGCCAGTCCATTGTCGATCTTTTCAAAGCGCCGGAATTCTATCCTGGGCACGTCAGGATAGGTCTCCCTCTCGATGCAGGAGGGGAGGAGGAACAGGAGCACCGGCAAAGCCGGCCATATTTTTCTTAACTGTCGCATACCAGCCACAAAGTTAAGCATAAGTCAGCACCGACATCCGGGCTCTGTTGCATCCCTGCCTTAAATAATCCATTACTTATTCAAACAGACGGGAGTTTGGATAGTCCCGGGGTTCAAGGATTTCGGGCCTGTCGTTGGCCGGATGGTTCACCAGGGAAGAGATGGTATAGGCTTGCATTTCGGCTGCCGGGTAAGGTTTCAGACAGTCACAGGCTTCCTTGCTGTTGCCATACAGGTAGGAGTCATAGCTTTCCCGGGGCAGAATGACCGGCATTCTTGGATGGATGGGTTCAACCAGGGCATTGGCCCGGGTGGTGAGAATAGAGAAAGTGTGCAGACTCAGGCCTTCTGCATCCTTCCAGCTTTCCCAGATCCCGGCCATTGCAAATATGTCGTTGCTATTCAGGTGAATGCGGTACGGGACTTTCTCCTTCCCGCGTTTTTCCCATTCGTAGAATCCATCGGCCGGAATCAGACATCGCTGTTTGGCAAAAGCTTTGCGAAAAGCCGGTTTCTCCATTACGGTCTCGGCTCTGGCATTGATCATTTTATACCCGATGCGCGGATCTTTGGCCCAGGAAGGCACCAGGCCCCAGCGGAAGAACCTGAGTTGAGGAGGCTTTGCAGCGAGGATGACCGGCAAGGCCTGGCCTGGTGCGCCATTGTAGCGTGGCACATACATTCCATTCGTTTCCTCCAGGCCGAAGAAGGCCTCCAGATCTGTTTCCTGCACCGTAAGAGAGAATCTTCCACACATTGCCGGGCCGCTTTGTTTTCCCGAAATTAGGGATTTTCTTACTTTCGTGGAGAAACCCAATAAGATGTAGGAAGATGAAGAAATTTGCAGTATTGCTTTCCGGTTGTGGCGTCTACGACGGCGCTGAAATTCACGAAGCGACCCTCAGCCTCTGGGCCATTATGAAGCACGGGGCTACCTACAGCCTGTTCGCACCGGATAAGCCTCAACATCACGTGATCAACCACCTGACAGGAGAAGAGATGCCGGAATCCCGGAATGTATTGGTGGAGTCGGCCCGGATTGCCCGTGGACAGATCAAAGCATTGTCGGAGTACAAGGCTGCTGATTTCGATGCCCTTCTCCTCCCGGGTGGCTTTGGCGCTGCGAAGAATCTATGTGATTTTGCTTTCAAAGGGGCGGAGATGACGGTAGATCCGGAGGTGGAGGCGGCCTTGCGTGAGACGGTGGCAGAGGGCAAAGCAGTGGGTGCGCTTTGCATTTCCCCTGTCTTGCTGGCCAAAGTATTTGAAAGGGTCAATGTTACTATTGGTGCAGATCCTGATACCGCCGGGGCTGTAGAGGCAATGGGGGGAACGCATTTGAAAACAGGACACGGAGAAGTGGTCAAGGATGCCCGCCTGAAGCTCTTTACCACTCCTTGTTATATGCTGGATGCCAATATTTTGCAGATTGCTCAAGGAGCAGAGAACATTGTGGCCGCCATAATGAAGGAGATCAGCTGAACAGCCGAAGCACTGCGCTTGCCGAGCAATCTGTTCAGGTATTGATACAGTGCTTCATATTCAGTACTCTATACCAGTCTCCCTGAACATTGAAAATCGGATATTGGAAATGGAAAGCATATCCATCCAATGCTCCTACTGCACTCCCTGCAGGGCCAGAATGGGTGTGACAAAGGATTCCAGCTCCTCCAGTCCTTCCTGCTGTGCCGTGCTGCGCATATTCGAGAGGATGCCCATATACTGACGCCGGTCGGTTTCAAAGATTGAAGCCTGATCCGGGCGCAGTGAGTCAAAATAAGCCAGTTCCTGCCGCAGGTTTTCCGCCAGGGTCAGGGCAAGTTGCTCTGCCTTCTCTTTCGCCCCGGCCTGAATGTAAAGCTCCGCAAAAGCGTAGGTGTAAATATCGAACAGGATCTTCTCGTTGGGGAACAGCTCCAATACCCTGTCGATGACCGCAATAGCCTCCTCTTTTTTGTTTTCCCCCAGCAGCGATTGTGCCAGGCGCATAAAATTATTGCGGGGAATGGCCACATTGCGATAGCTCTCGCGGTCCACAGCCACATCCGGATGATTGAGGTTACCCCAGCGCTCCTGGCCCATCAACAGGTCGTAGCAACGCTCTGTATCCACGATGCCACCCAGGCCGCGCATATAGTTTTCTGTCCGGATCGGCATAAAGCGGTACACTATACCTTCCTGGTGCATATACTGGTCTACATCAAAGATGTCGCGCATAGCCTGCGGACTGGCCAGGTACAGTGGCCTGTCCCAGTTGAAGGTAGAGAGGAAATCGAGCAGCATCAGGTCGTTCTTGAAGAGGTTGCGTTTTCTGATGTCCCAGTCGATATGAGAAACAATGCGGTCGGCAAATTTGCGCGGCACAAAGCCATTGTCCACACAGGCTGCTGAATCCACGCTAAGGCGCAACTGCTGGGTTGGGATGTAATTGATTTTCTTTCCGCTTTGCAAACCGACCTTGGTAAACTCCTGTTCGTTGGCAATAAAGCGGATGATCTCCTTCACCTCCTGTCTGCTCACATTTTCCCTTTTGACGAAAGGAACAAAGTCGTTGCTTCCTCTTTCATATTGGGCCTTGGTGAGGCTCATCGGAATGGGGTCGGATTCGTACACCTTGTTCTTCAGCTGATGGATATACCAACTGCCGGAGGCGAGCATAAAGTTGACTACCCTTACATCTGTGCGGAAGCCTTCCACCTCCTGAGCATACCAGAGCGGGAAGGTATCGTTGTCGCCATTGGTGATCAGGATGGCATTGGGCTCACAGGCGCTGAGGTAGGCTTTGGCGAAATCCCGGGCGGAGTATTTTCCGGAGCGGTCGTGGTCGTCCCAGCCATCTTTGGCCATCAGGGCTGGAACCAGCAAGAGGGATAAGGCGGTGGCGGCGGTGGCGGCCACCGTGGGATTAATCATTTTTCTAAGGCTGTCGTAGAGGGCCATCACTCCCAGTCCTATCCAGATACTAAAAGCATAAAAGCTTCCTGCATAAGCATAATCCCTTTCCCTTGGTTGATAAGGATATTGGTTCAAATAGACGATAATCGCCAGTCCTGTCATCAGGAAGAGCATCAGCACCACCAGTCCTCCCTGCTTTGTTCGCTTGAAATGGAAAGCCATACCGGCCAGCCCCAACAGGAAGGGAAGCAGGTAGAATTTGTTGTGGGCCGGGTTGTCTTTCCAGTTTTCAGGAAAAGCGTCCAGGTTCCCCAGGCGAGCCTGATCGAGGAATTTGATCCCGCTGATCCAGTTTCCTTCGTGGGGGCTGCCGTGCCCCTGCACATCGTTCTGACGGCCGGCAAAATTCCACATAAAGTAGCGCCAGTACATATGCCCGATCTGGTAGCGGAAGAAATAGCGGAGGTTCTGGCCCATTGTAGGGGCTAAAAGCACTTCCGTTTCTCCGTTCCGGTTGGTAACCCTGACCGGCTTGCCCCCTTCTCCTCCCCATCTTTCGTATTCGCGGATGTGAATGCTTTTCTGAGAGCTCCACATTCGGGGGAAAATGGATTCAAAACGGGAATCATAATTGGGGATACTGGATTTGCGGTCATCCACCACCACATACCTGCCCTGTTCTTTATCTCTGCGGTAAACCGGAGAACCGTCTTTATAAGGATTTTGCGGATCCAGGGGGGCATTGTAGTAATGCCCGTAGAAGAGAGGATTGCTTCCATATTGCTCACGGTTCAGGTAAAAGAGCAGTCCAATGGCATCTTCCGGATTGTTCTGATCGATGGGGGTATCTGCATTGGAGCGGATAATCAGCATCATAAAGGAAGAATAACCGATGAGCAGGAACATAAAAGCCAGGATACCGGTATGCAGCAGGGCTCTCCCTTTTCTGTGAGCATAGCGGAGGCCATAGAGAATTCCGGCAATCAGCAGGGCGAAATAGATCAGGGTGCCCGAGTTGAAAGGCAGGCCAAAGCCATTGACGAAGATCAGCTCGAAGCGGGCCGAAAGATCCACGATCCAGGGAATAATCCCATATAGGATAAGGGCCAGCAGCACCATACTGATGCCCAGGGTGAGGATGGTTCCTTTGCTGGTGGGTTTATGCTTGCGGTAGTAGTAAACCAGGGCGATGGCCGGTATGGCCAGCAGGTTGAGCAAATGCACCCCTATACTCAATCCGATCACATAAGCCAGCAGAATAAGCCAGCGGTTGCTGCCAGGCTGGTCTGCTTCCGTATCCCATTTCAGAATGATCCAGAAGACCAGGGCGGTGAAGAAGCTGGACATTGCATACACCTCGCCTTCCACGGCGCTGAACCAGAAGGTATCGCTGAAGGTATAGGCCAGGGATCCCACCAGAGCGCTGCCAAAGAGGGCAATCTTCTGTCCGCGGCTCATCTGCCCCACTTCCGGGAGGAACTTCCGCCCCAGCAGGGTGATGGACCAGAAAAGAAAAAGGATGGAAAAACTGGAGCTCAGGGCCGACATCCCATTCACCATCAGGGCTACCTGGCTCGTATCTCCAAAAGCAAAAAGGGAAAAGAAGCGTCCCACCATCTGGAAGGTCGGAGCTCCGGGAGGATGTCCTACCTGAAGCTTATAAGCGGTGGTAATATATTCTCCGCAATCCCACCAGCTTGCGGTCGGCTCCAGCGTGAGAAAATAAGTGGTGGTGGCTATGGCAAATACCAGCCATCCCAGCAAATTGTTGATCAGTTTGAAGTCTTTCATCGAAACCTGGTTGCAAAGGCTGCCCCGGATATCAGGCAGTATGTTCGACGGCGAAAATAAGAAAAAGGAAGGAATTGTATCCGCTTTACTCTTAGCGGAAAGTGCTGGCAAAAGCCAGCAGGCTCACCGCCTCCGCCCCGGCATCACGCAGGCTCTGGGCTGCCGCTTCCATCGTGGCCCCGGTCGTGATCACATCGTCGATCAGCAGGATGTGCTTTCCCCTGATTTTTTCAGGCTTTTCCACGGCAAATACTTCTGAAACATTCTCCCAACGGGCATAACGCGCTTTCTTCGTCTGGGTACGGTTGGCCTGCACCCGGCAAAGGCAGAAGAGATCTACAGGGATTCCTGTGACCTCGGCTACTCCCCTGGCGATGCGTTCACTCTGATTGTAACCTCTTTTACGGAGTTTCTTTGGATGCAGGGGAATGGGGATGATCTTATCAGCTTTGCTGAAAACAGGATGTGTTCGAATGCTTTCACCCAAGAGCTTTCCCAGGTAAAGACCGATATGGGCCTCACCCCGGTATTTCAGTCGGTGCAACAATTGCTGCACCCGGTTCCCTTTGCGAAAATGATACGCTGCCCCGGCTGCTGCCAGGGGAATGCGGCCCCAGAAAGCCCGGGCGACCACATTCTCAGGGTCGTGCTCAAAAAAAGTCCGGGGCAGATGGAAACGGCACCCCATACACAAGACCTCTTCCTCAGGAAAGAGGCTGTTTCCGCAGGTGAGGCAGTGACGGGGAAAAAACAGGCAAAGCAGATCGCTTAAGAGCTTCATATCGCTGATTGTACCTAAACAGACGATCTGGAAGCCGAAAACGGAAAAAATGATTCCCCTTTTCTCCGCCTTTCCTATTTTCGTGCGGCAAAACCAGATAAAATGAAAAACCAGATTACGCTTGCTTTAGCAAGCCTCCTTGCGCTCAGTTCCATCTTCGCCCAGCAAAAACAATTGACCCCCGAGGATGCGGCTTTCCAGAACCGGGATGTCTTTCCCGTTTCTATGACGAACCTGGCCTGGATGGGCAATAGCGACAGCTATGCCTTTGTGGAAGAGGGGGTTTTGGTTCGCGGGAGGGTGAATGCCGAATCGAGGGATACCCTGCTGAAAACAGCGGCACTTTCTGAGGCCGTTGTTGCGGCTGGCGGAGAAGAGCTGAAGCGCTTTCCTTCCTTAGACTGGATCAGCGAGTCGGTCTTTCTTTTTCATCACAAAAATACCCTCTGGAGCTACGACCTGAGCCGCAATCAGGCGAAGAAGGGGATCAATTATCCGGATCAGGCCAAGAATACCGACTTGCACAAAGGCTCGATGCGCCTGGCCTACACCATTGAAAACAACCTTTTTATCGCAGGCACCGATCAGCAATGGGAAGTGAGCCACGATACGAATGGAGGTATTGTGAACGGACAGGAGGTGCATCGCCGGGAATTTGGTATTGACAAAGGCACGTTCTGGTCGCCGGACGGATCCAGGCTGGCATTCTACCGCAAAGACGAGCGTATGGTGAGCGAGTACCCCCTGGTGGATGTCAGCGGTCGCATTGCAAAAGTGAGCCATACCCGCTACCCTATGGCCGGGGAGGTGAGCGAAGAAGTGCAGCTTGGGATTTTTGATACCCAAACGGGAAAAACCCTCTTTCTGGAAACAGGTGAACCCGCGGATCAGTACCTGACTTCAGTCAGCTGGGGGCCCGAAAGCCGCTATCTCTATGTAGCCTTGCTGAACCGCGACCAGAATCACCTGAAACTGAATCGCTATGAAGCCGCCACCGGGAAATATGTGAATACCATCCTGGAAGAAAAAGATCCGAAGTATGTGGAACCTGAGCATCCGCTCCACTTTGTTCCCGGCAATCCTCAGCAGTTTGTGTGGTTTAGCGAAAGAGACGGCTATCAGCACCTCTATCTCTATGATGTCAATGGAAAGCTCATCCGCCCATTAACATCCGGTTCCTGGGTGGTCACCGATTTTCTGGGTTTTGATCCCAAAGGCCGTCAGTGCTTTTTTATGGCAAGGGCTGAAAGTCCGCTCGAGAAGCATCTCTACGCGATAGACCTTAAGAAAAGAAGCCCCCGAAAACTGACCTATGCCCCTGGAACGCATTCTGTGGTGTTGCGGGAGGACAAGGCTTATTTCTTTGATGTGTACAGCAATACAGAGGTGGCCAGGGAATACCTTTTGCTCGATCAGAATGGCAGCCTGGTGGAAGTCTTGCGCGAGAACAAGGACCCCCTGGAAGGCTATGCCCTGGGCGAAACACGCATTTTTACCCTTCAGGCCCAGGACGGCACGGAATTGTATTCCCGTATGATCCTTCCTCCCGACTTTGATCCTGCGCAGCAGTACCCGGTATTGGTTTATGTGTATGGCGGCCCTCACGCACAGCTGATCACCAACTCCTGGTTGGGAGGTGCAGGCCTTTTTCTGAATTATCTGGCACAGCAGGGGTATATTGTTTTTACCCTCGACAACCGGGGCTCGGCGGGGCGCGGACTGGCTTTCGAGCAAGCTATTTTCAGAGAATGTGGCAAAGTGGAGGTGGAAGATCAGATGCAGGGCATTGCTTATCTGAGATCCCTGCCCTTTGTGGATACCACCCGCATCGGGGTGAACGGCTGGAGTTACGGAGGATTTATGACCATTTCGATGATGCTGAAAAACCCGGGCGTCTTCAAAGCAGGGGTGGCCGGTGGACCCGTCATCGACTGGCAGTATTACGAGGTGATGTATGGAGAACGCTATATGGATACCCCCCGGGAGAATCCGGAGGGCTACAAGGCTTCAAACCTGATGGAGTATGCCGATAAGCTGGACGGAGAGCTGCTGATCATTCACGGGACGATGGATCCGGTGGTGGTATGGCAACACAGCCTGCGCTTTGTTCAATCGTGTATTGAAGCCGGAAAAATGGTGGACTACTTTGTCTATCCCGGCCACGAACACAATGTCAGGGGGAAAGACCGGGCGCATTTGCACCGTGTGATCGAACGCTATTTCAAAGAGAAGCTTTAGAATTCCAGGGTATAGAACATTGCCTCCAGCTGGAGCAGGAGATCCCGTTTGTCATTATTGGGATAATAAACATATCCATCGAGGGAAATGATGCGGTTGTTTTCTTCATCAAGGATGGCATAATTCAGGAAGGGGCCACCCATAAAATCCCCCACTACATCCCATAGGCCGCGGGTTTCGACGGCGAAGCGGTCTTTAAAATAAATGCGGAAACTCTCCGGGGGAAAGCTGTTGGCTGTGGTCATATAGGAGCCTTCTTTTTCCCCGGGAATATAAAGCATACACATCTGGTTGCGACGGTTGATCAGCAATTGGGTATTAAAATAGGTGGTATCCTCATAAGGGGTGAAATAGATGATGATCCCCTGGCTGAAGTCTTTGGTTTCCTTGCGCAGCCAGGCAAATTCAGGCGTCATCCTGGCCACACTGAATCCCCCGGGAAGGGTCAGGTTGAGGCCCATTGTTTCCATCATCCTTTTTTTAAGATTGACGTCCTGCATTTCGGCAAAGAGGCGTTGCATTCTTGCCCGGCCGCTTTCACGCAGCAGTTCAATGATGTTTTCCTCCCGTTTTTTCCAGGCTTGGATGAGTTCTTCGGCCGTGCCTGCCCGAAGGTGGATAAGCCGTTGTGGTTTGGCCCAGCGGTCCAGCATTGTTTCCACACTGGATGAGTCCAGTCGCTCGTTGAGCTGGGCGATGATGATGTTGTGATGACGTTGGTAATTTTTATCGAAATTCTTGGGGCCTATCTGCACCGGGCGAAACCTTGCCTCTCCCCAGGGCATCCCGGGCATTTCCTGTGTCAGTGAAGTCCGGAGGATTTCGCCGGGCCTCCCTTGCCAGAGTCCGTCTTCCATTACAACGATCACTTCTGCGGTGGCTCCGGAGGAACGGATGGAGCTCATCTCACTTCGCTCTTCTTCACAGGACTGCAGCAGGAGCAGGAGGAGCAAAAGAAATGAAAGGGGGGCAAGAGTCTTCATAATATACTGTATATTAAGATTTTACTGGCACCTTGAGGACTTGGCCGGGTTTCAGGCGGTGGGCGGAAGAGATATTGTTGAAATTCCGGATATCCTCTGCAGTAACGCCTTCAAAACGGCGGGCGATATCCCAGAGCGTATCGCCTGCCTGCACGGTATAGGTAAGCTGTCCACGTATATCCTGGGTCTGTACCGGGCTGCCAACAACAGGGGCGGGGGTAGGGACGCTTTGCTTGGCAGCTGCGGTTGTTCCGCGGCTGAAGACGACCAGGCGCTGACGGGGGTAGATCATTGTGGAACGCAGGCCATTCCAATTCATCAGTTCGCTCACCCTCACATTGTATTTTCGTGCAATGCTACCCAGGTTTTCGCCTGAGCGTACTACGTGCGTCATCCGTTCTTCGGCCTTCTTCACTTCGGCAAGCAGCTTCTCTCTTTCCAGCCCTGCTTTGGTTACGTGACGATATACAGAATCTTCAAGACTGATGAAGCGGGGCATCATTTCCCTGGGCAGTCGAAGTGTGTATTTTTTCCCTTCTTTGGCCGGAATAATGTCGCGCACAAAGGCAGGGTTTAGGAGACGAAGGGTTTCGATCGGAATATTGTGCAATTCACTGATCTGGTCGAAAGCCAGCACATCGTGGATGGTAATGGTATCTGTTTCCTGAAAGAAGACCGCAGGTTTTTCGGGCACGATGCCATATTCTTCAGCATAACTGGCCAGATAGACCACCGCCATAAAAGCGGGAACATAGCTTTGTGTTTCGCGGGGAAGGTATGGTTGGATGGCCCAGTAGCTTTTCACCCCACCTGCACGGCGCAGCGCACGGGTAACATTTCCGGCACCTGAATTATAAGCTGCCAGGGCCAGCGACCAGTCGTCGAAGATCTCATACAGATCGTAAAGATGACGGGCGGCGGCATCGGTGGAAAGGATAGGATCGTAGCGGTCGTCCACCATCGAATTTGTCTTGAGGCCATACATCTTTCCTGTGGTGTACATAAACTGCCAAAGGCCTTTGGCTCCGGCGCGGGAGCGGGCTGTGGGATTGAGGGCCGACTCCACGATGGCCAGGTATTTCAACTCCAGAGGAACATTGTACTTGTCGAGGGTGGCCTCAAAAAGGGGAAAATAAAGATAGGCCAGGCCCAGCATTCGTTGCATCTGGGTAAAACGTCGACCGCCATACAGTTCAATATAGCGACGGACGTCTTTATTATAAACCATCTCAATGGGTGTTTCCAGGTTGAGTTCGGCCATCTTTCGGTCGAATACCGAATCGGGAATGCTGCGCACATCTATAGGGAGTGCGGAGTCTCGCAGGGCAGCATAAGGATAGAGCCCGCTGGTATCGAAAAACATCGCACTCACCATACTGTCGAGGGCTTCGATGACCGGGTCGTAACGATAAGCTGATGCAGCGCTGTCCTGTGGCACAAGGCTATCGGGTTTGGCAGCCAGGCTGGGCAGGGCCACCATCCAAAGACATATCAGAAGGAAGTATTTGCTGTTCCTGATCAAAATACGATGTGTTAAGAGATGGATATGATTGATTTATTCATCTTTTTTTCGGGCTTCATCCTTGTCGCTCATCCCATTGCGGAATTCTCTGATCCCTTTCCCGATGCCGCGCATCAGTTCGGGTATCCTTTTTCCGCCGAAGAGCAGAAGGATGATTAACACGATAATGATGATCTCCGTCGAACCAAACCAACCAAGCAATATTGTATTCATAAGACGCTGGGTTTAGATACAAAGGTAATAAGTTGTTCGAAAGTCTCTCCGCTTACTTCACCCCTGCCCTTGATTTAGCGGGCCAGCCAGGGCTCGGGATCCATCACGGTTTTCCCCTTCCAGATTTCAAAATGCAGTTCGGTTTTTCCTTCCTCCGCAGAAGTCACTACCCTGCCAATGGGTTGCTTGGTGTACACTTTATCGCCCATCGACACCACAACATCCGTCAGATTGGAATATACGCTCAGGTATTCCCCGTGCCGGATGATCACTACGGTATTGAACTGAGGCACATTCATCACGCGGGATACGGTACCGGAAAAAACGGCCCGTGCTTCTGCCCCGCTTGATGTCATCAGATCCACGCCATTGCTTTTTGTTTTGATGCCCCTCAATACGGGATGAGGGTGTTCTCCGAAGGTCCCGGAAATCACACCACGCTCCACGGGCCAGGGCAGTTTTCCCCGGTTTCCGGCAAAGTCGGCGGATAATTCCATTTCTTCCGGGGTGAGGACAAAGACATCGGAAGGGGCGGCTTTGCTTCGGTCGCCTCCGGCCTCTCGGGCTTTCCGAATCTCTTCTGCAATGATGCGCTGAATCTCATCATTCAGCCTGCTCCGGGCTTTCTCCTGCTCCCGTAGCTGCTTCAACAACTGCTGCTCCTGTTGTTTGAGCTGTGAAAGGGTCTTGTTCTTGCTGGTCTTCTCTTTTTGCAATTGATGCTGTTCATCCTTCTCGTCCTCCAGCAGGGTGATCTTTTCTGTTTTCTGCCCTTCCAGGCGGCGTATCCTGTCCATCAGTTCTTTCTCAGTCTGGTAGATCAGGGCCACCTGCTGACGACGGTATTGGCTGTATTGCTGAAAATACTTTAGTCGGCGATAGGCTTGGTGGAAGGATTCGGCTGCAAAAACAAACATCAGGCGGGTGTAGGCATTGCGGGTTTTTTGAGCATAGTAGATCATCCTGGCGTACTCGTCCTTCAACTTTTCCAGATCCTGCTCCAGTCGCTGTATCTCGGCACCGGCCCCGCTGATATCCCGGTTGATGTTGCGCAATTGCCGGTTATAGGCTGATATGAGTTGTTCGCGTTTTTTTATATTGTTTTCGATGAGCACTACTTCATTGACTGAAGCGGTGCGGCTTTTCCGCGTTTTCTCCAATAGCTCATTGGTATAGCGGATTTCTTCCTCCAGGCGCTTTTTTTCCAACTCCAATTGTGACTTTTTATCCTGGGCACCAAGTCCACCGGCTAAGAAAATACACAGCAGGCTCAGCCACCATACCTTGATACGGTATCCTCCAGATTTAGCTGAAGCCTGCATTTTCTGTGTATGCTTTAGTGTTCTTCTCATTGCAATGCCTGATAGCTGCCGGGAATATGAAAGGGGTATGCTTTCCCCTGATTCGTTTCCAGGCGGGTATAACGCATATCCAGGCTGATATGCTTTTCTGCATTCACTTCCACCTGAATTCTGCCGGGGAATACTCTTTCGTTGACCGGTTCAAAATCACTGTAAGCGGCATTGAGTTTTCTCCCTTCCACCTCCAGCTCTTTAATCATAATTCTCGAAATCTTGAAGGTTTCCGGATCAAGCCAGATGGTTTGCAAGGGGATGGTGTTGATGTGCTCATTCGCCCGGATATACTTTTTGATTTTTTGCCGGTTGGAGGTATTGAGCCGGTATTGCATCCCATCGATGGAGGCACGGAATTCGCCGATTTCGTAGAAGGCAAAATCGTTCCCGATGAGCAAAGCCTGCAGCATATCATAATCGAGGGCTGCATTGATAAAGCTGTTCACATAGTCGAAGCCGGCTTTAAAATAGGTTTTGTTGAGGCGGTTAAGCAGGAAGATGGAGTCCTGGCTCACCATCACCCGCATCGCTTCGATGTTTAGGGCGGGGGAAAGAGATACCCAGATCAGGCTGTCGCGGCGTATTCGTATCTGCCCGCTGAAGCCCATTCTGTCTTTCTTATCCTGGATCAGGCTGGCCGAAAAGCGGGCAGAAAAATCATCGAATTGTGCTTCATTTTCTTTGAGCTTTTTCAGCAGATAATCGACCCCTTCCTCTTTGATGGGGGCTTTGATGAGCTGGCGTGAAGTCTTGCATCCGAATAAAGCAGCAAGGAGGATCAGTAAAACCGGAAACAGATAGGGAAGTATCCTACTCATACAGCTTTTCATCGCGGATCTTTTGAGGCAGGAATTCAGAGCCGCTTCCCGCTTCCGAAGCCCGCTGCCAGAATAATAATGCCTTTTCTTTCTCACTCAGTTGATACAGCACATCGCCGTAATGTTCCAGGATAACATCATTTTCATTTCCCCCGTTCTCCAGGGCCTTCTCAAGCCAAACTTTCGCCTCATCATATTTTCCTTGCTGGTAGAGCACCCAGCCGTATGTATCCTGAAAACTGGCATTGTCCGGATCCAGGGTATTGGCACGCAAAGCCATTTCTGCTGCCTTTTCCAGCTTGTCTTTTCGCAGGGAGAGGAAGTAGCTGTAGTTGTTCAGGACGTATACATTATCGGGGTCTTCTTTCAGGACTTTCTCATAGTATTTTGAAGAATTCGGATAATCCTTCAATTGCTGATAGGTATCCCCGGCGTAGGTATAGAAGTCGCGGCGCAGATCCGGATTGTCGACCACCAGCAGGGATCCCATTGAGAAGGTTTCCGCCGCCGTTTCATATTTTTTGAGCTGGTAGGCTGCGATGCCTTTAAAGAGATAGGGCAGGGGCATACTGGGAAAAAGATTCAAGGCACGGCCGGCATAGTTCTGCATCTGCTCAAAGTCAGTCAGTTCAAATTGAATCCGCAGCAGTTGCTCCCATACAATGTATTTACTGCTGTCGAGGGAAATAACTCTTTTCAGGGCTTCGGCGGCTTCGGCATAACGCTCTTCCCTGCTCAGGAAGTCGGCGCGGACGGAATGCGATTTAGGGTCTTCCGGATGAGCGGCTACCAGAGTGGTGGCCAGTTCAAGGCCCTGAGAACGCATCTCTTCAAAAACCTCTCCCACAGCATAAAATGACATCAGGATCTTCACCTTGGTGTCCACATCCAGGCGGGGATTGGCAAAGCCCAGTTGCAATTCCTGAAAAGAGGCGGCATTGTCGCCTGTCTTCCGGTAGTAATCTGCCAGAGCCATATGGATGTAGGGATCCCCGGGGTCTGCTTCCTGAATCCGGCGGTAATAGGAGAAAGCTTTATCGTATTCCTCTTCCTGCATATACATTTCGGCCAGGATGGCCATATAGCGGGTCGAGGCCGGGTTCAGGCGCATCAGTTTTTCCATTTCCTCCACCGCCTTAGCAAATTTTCCCAGGTGTTGCCAGAGTTCTTTCTTCTGAAGAATGATTTCCTCGTCCGGCCCGAAATCACGCTCCATCCCTTCCAGCACTTTCATTGCCTGCTGGGGCTTGCCGGTAAGCAGATATGCTTCAGTGAGCATCCTGCGGAAATCCTCATCGGCCGGATGCTGCACCACCAGCTCCTCGAGGAGCGCGATGGCTTTTTCCACCTGTCCGGTGGCTTCATAAAGCTCTGCAAGAAAGAGTGTATACCATTGATTGTTTCCGTCAAGTTGAACGGCTTTTTCAACCATTGCCAGGGCCTCCGGCACTTTATCCAGCTTGCGGAACACCCTCGCCAGTTCATAATGGGCGGCAGCGTTGGCGGGCTCTCTTTCCAATACTTGACGGAACAGCTTTTCAGCTTCGCTGTAGTTGCCCAGGATGCGTTCCCGGTTGGCGTCGTGGAAAAGAGCCCGGGCTTCAATGGCAGCCTTCTCATCCGGGCCATCGTCCCGGTCTTTTTCAGCCGCCGGCTTAAGCAGGCTGCAGGCAGGGCTGAATGCCAGGGAAAGAAGAAACAGGTATGGAAAGATTTTTCTCATCATTATTTTATCACGCTATAATCACCCAGCGAGACTTCGTTCACGCTGCCTTTGTAATCCACAGCACTGCCTATCATTGAATTATCGAAATTGGCATTGCGGATGACTGCATCCTGCTGGACGATGGAATTGGTGATGACTGAATGCTCTATGCGGGTATTTTGTTCAACAGAAACGTGGGGCCCGATGATGGAATGGGCAATGTGCGCACCGGCAGCAATGAAGCAGGGAGGGGTGATAACCGAATCGATAATGCGGGCCTGAGGGGAGATCTGACTCAGGTCTTTTTCGTGCTCCAGAATACGCTGATGGGTTTGCACGCTTGCATCTTTGTTGCCGCAGTCAAGCCATTCCTCCACGCCGGCGGTGTAGAAATGCATTCCCCCTTCCAGCAACTCCTGCAAAACATCCGTGAGCTGGTATTCCCCCTTAACGCGATGGTCGCGCTCGATCAGGGTTTTGATTTTTTGCTTCAGGCTTAGCCCTTCTTTGAAATAATAGATCCCGATAATGGCCTTATCGGAGAGAAAGGTATCCGGTTTCTCGGCAAAGCGCTCCACTGCACCGCTTTCATCCGTGATCACCACACCGAATGCAGAGGGGTCTTCCACGCTTTTGATCCAGATGACGGCTTCTTTTTCTGTATCCAGAGCGAAATCGGCTTTGAAAAGGGTATCGGCAAAGGCGATGATTACCGGTCCTTCGAGGGAAGGGGCTGCACAATGGATGGCGTGAGCTGTTCCCAGGGGTTCTTCCTGGTAGTAGATGCGTCCGCGGGCACCGGCTTTTTCAGCCACAGCCAGCAATTCGCTTTCCACTTCTTCCCCAAAGTCGCCGATGATGAAAGCAACTTCATCTACCTTCTCGCCGACCGAGGCGGCAATGCTTTCAGTGAGTCGCTGCACTATGGTCTTGCCTGCAAGCCGTATCAGGGGTTTGGGTACAGTGAGGGTATGCGGTCGCATCCGCTTTCCCATTCCGGCCATTGGTATAATGATTTTCATTGCCTTGTGTTTTTCAGGATTTACCGGTATGTCCGAATCCGCCTTCACCCCTTTTGGTTTCATCCAGCCTTTGGCTTTCTTTCCATTCCACCCTCTCGTGCCGGGCAATGACCATCTGTGCAATGCGGTCGCCCTGGCGGATATACCGGGTTTCACCGGAGAGGTTCACCAGAATCACCTTGATCTCCCCACGGTAGTCGGCATCGATGGTGCCGGGGGTATTCAGCACAGTAATGCCTTCCCGGACGGCCAGTCCGCTGCGGGGCCTTACCTGTGCCTCGAAGCCCGGAGGCAGAGAGATATAAAGACCGGTAGGAATGAGTGCCCTTTCCAGAGGCTTGAGCTCCACTTCCAATTCCAGATTGGCGCGCAAGTCCATCCCCGCCGAAAGCGCGGTTTCGTATGCGGGCAGGGGGTGGGGAGATCGGTTGATGATGCTGACGATCATAAGCTTGTTCAATAAGAGGCAAAGGTAAGGAATTTGGCAAGAGCGGTGTATCTGCAGATCAGCAAGATCAGCAAGATCAGTAAGGTCAGTAAGGTCAGTAAGGTCAGCAGATCAGAAGGTCAGCAGGTCAGAAGGTCAGAAGGTCAGAAGGTCAGTAAGGTCAGAAGGTCAGTAAGGTCAGTAAGGTCAGAAGGTCAGTAAGGTCAGGGGGTTAGTCAGTGATTCAGATAGTACAGCTTATAGTGGCATAGGTACAATAGAGTGTTGATTCCTTGCACACCTGTCCCAGGCAAGCAAGATTTGTCCGAATCCGGGACAAAACGCTGAGCTGTGCCAAAAGGCGAATTCCCTTTAATACTTGAATATCATTGTTTTATGTGTGCGTGCCACCTTCTGGCACGGGCATTGAAAAGGGTTTGGCATCAACACAAACACTAACCCTAAAAAACACAAAACAATGAAAAAGAATCTGATCGTTTTTGCCAGCCTCCTCGCTGCTTTCTTCCTCGGAAACAATGTAATGGCCACTGTGGTTGTCACCGCTTCCGCTACCGGAACCGCCACCGCTACCGCCCGGATCGTGCAGCCCCTGGAAATCGTAAAACAGGCTGACCTGGCCTTCGGGAACATTGCTGCCGGCATCGCCGACGGAAGTGTAAGCATCGCCCTCGACGGAAGCCGTTCCGGTATGGGTGGCGTTACCCTGATCGCTGCCGGCAATGTAAACAGTGCCGCCAGCTTCGACATCCAGGGTTATCCCGGTGCTTCTTTCACCATCGATCTGCCGAGCTCCATCGACATTGAGTCTGGCAACGATGAAATGGAAGTGGATAACTTCGTCAGCAGCCTGGGCGCTACCAACAGCCTGAGCAACCAGGGAACCGCTACCCTGGTGGTAGGTGCCACCCTGAACGTGGAAGCCAACCAGGCTCCCGGCCTCTACAGCGGTACCTTCGATGTGGTTGTTGCCTACAACTAAGATCAAGAGCACTTCAGCAGTTCCAGAGCCACCCCGCGGGGTGGCTCTTTTTCGTCTGTTCAAACCTGAGTAGAAACTAAGCTGAGTTCATAGGCTCTGCTGATGAGTAATCTTTATGGTTCGCCGAGGATAAAGCGGAAGCCATCCCGGAAATCTCCTTCAAATGAGCTGTCTATTCTTAGCGGGATACTTTCCGGAGCGGGAATCATCCCCAATTGCTGTAATTGCCCCTCATCCAGCGACAGCGTATAGGCCCCAGGAGGCAAACCCAGGTAATTGAAATAGCCATCGCTGCCGCTGAGCAGCCGCTTGATTTCCACCCCGTCTTTATTAAGAATCCTGATAATGATGCGGCCCGCTGGAATAAGCTCCCCGTCGGATCGCCTGTACATCACCTGCCCCTCAATTTCTCCCATAGGTTTTACAGGAATCAGGATACGCTTCACCTGATTGGGATCCGGATAAACGGCCGCCGTTTCAAAAGGAAGCATCCAGGCAATGCTCGGGAAACCCCCATTCTGAACACGCAGCAGATGATGGGTATAGGGTTCCAGGGATACGTAGCGGTGCAAACTGTCATTGTCCTTCAACACCTGTATTCCTTTGCTCAGGCTCACATTTAGATTGCTGAGCAGGGGTTCGTTCTTATCCCTTTGGTCATTATGGTTTATATCCAGATAGGCAGCCACTTCCACCGCACCTCTTCCGAGCGAAGGGCGGCTTTGGAAGGAGAAGGGTGCCGGGCCTCCGGCAAGAAGGATGCTTCCGGAAAGGACCTGGCTGGATTCCCAGCGCCCCTGGGATTGTCCAGCTCCAAAGGATGTCCGCAAGGTCTGGAAATCGATATACAGGTTCAGCTGAAAGGAGGTCTGATCTTCCTCAAAAGCATAATCAAAGGAAGCGCTGGTAAACCAAGCCTTGCCCAGCCTCTTTTGCATCTGTAAACGCAGGTTTTTCATTTCCACGGCTTGCATATCTGTGAGCGTTGACATATACAATACCCACTGGCGCGGAAGGAAAACGGAGGCATTCAGGGCGGCATTCCGCACTTCGGGCTCCTGAAAGGAAGCAGATGTTTGCAGCCCCAGGTTGAGTTTTCCGATGTAGGCAGAAAGATTGGACTCTAAAAACTGCCTGGTTCCGGTACGGGTTTCGTTTTGGCGGAAGCTTCCCCGGAAGTTCCCCCGGATCTTTCCAAAGCGATAAGGGGCATTCAGTCCGAGCGAGGCCTCATAGGTATTGCTGCTGAGGATGGCATCCTGCTTTTCATTAAAAATGCGCGCATCCCCTTCAAGGCTGATATTGCTTCTGCTGCGCAAGCTGAAAGCAAATTGGTGCCAGGCCTCAAATGCATAGGCATAGTGAAGCAGCAGATTGTTCGCTGGCGCAACGGATATTTTTGAGAAAGGGAGGTGGCGGCTGCTGTCATTTCCTTCATAATTCTCATAGCCCAGGCTGAGGGTGGATTTCCTGCCCAGGCCGTACGACAGACTTCCCTGGCTCAGCCGATAAGCCATACTGTCCAGGGTATATCCGGTATAGAGGTGGTACTCCAGCTGCTTATCGGGGACAAAGAGAAAGGGGATATCGATGTATTCTTCCTCGGTGATTTCCTCGCCCCAGGGCCCGTACAGTTTGAGGGTGATCAGGGTGCTCCCATATACCAGGGGCACCTCGAAACGGTATAGGCCGTTTGCATCGGCCGTTTCGATGTCCAGCAGGACATTGTTCACATAGAGTTCCACCTCCCAACCTGGCTCCGTTTGTCTTTCGAGCAAATAGGTGCCAAAGGATTTCCGGAAGCTGGTGGGGGTATTGCTCAGGCTGATCCCGGCCATTCGGGCATTCACCTGCGACAAGGAAGGGGGCTGAAGGGTGCCGAATTGCGCCTGTTTCACCCATCTGGAATCATTGTTAATAAACCGCCAGTAGCCCGCCTGGTCTTTCAGTCGAAGGGGTGAGCGCAGGTCTGTCTGGGTAAGCAGGCTGAGTTCTCCACCCAGCAGTTCCCCTCCCAGGGCTGTTTTCAGGGTATAGTCAGGGCGTGCATCCACGGATTGCTTCATTGCAAGCGACCAATCGGCTGCCAGGCCCCGGGCCAGCGAAAAATCGCGGGGGTAGGAGGTATCTGTTTCCACGCTTCCTGTTAGGGTACGCAGGTTCTCTCTCATTCGCTGGATCCGCAGCATTTTTACAATCGGAAGCTCATAGGAAGATTGCAGGTGCACCGTGAGGGCCCTGAAATCGAAGCTGAGCTCGAACTGAAAGGCCTGCTCATACACCTTCAGGGGAAGGAAAAGATCGTGATAGGTCGCAAGAAGTTCGTGCTCATCCAGAGACAGGGTTTTTCCACCAAAGGAAACCCGGCGGCTTGCGTTGCTGATATAAAAGGCATTGGTTTCATTTCCCACATAACCCCAAACGGAGTCAAAGCCCTGGCTGTGTGAAACATATATTTTCAATTCCTGAAAAAGGCTTGTTGCGGGCAGGTAGAGTTCTTCCTGGAAATAGATCGCGTCTATTTCCACAAAACCGATGTTTTCGATGGAAAGTACCACAAATAATTCTTCGTAATCTTCCGGCTCAGCCTGCAGGGCCACAGGACTGAGCAGGGTGACCAGCAGAAGGCCGGGAATGAGGAGGTGGCACAGGCCTTTGGATACCGGGCGCTCCATCATCTTTCATTCATTGAGAAATGAGCGTAATATAGATGCTCCCTGTATAGGAGCCCGAAGGGTTCACCTGAAGCGAGGAAAGCTGCAGTCGGCCGCCCATTGTGAGCGTAAAACCGCTTGGCGCGCCGGGAGGAGTAACAAAAACATTCCCTGTGCTCAGCGGTCCGGGGTAAAGGCGAAGCTTTCCCCCATTGCTCCCTTGCAACCAAACACTTTCGCTGAGATGGATCTGCATCATTCTTTTAGGCAATGCCCTGATTTCCAGCACCCCCGCCGAGCTAATCTGTCCGGAAGGCAGGAGGATGACACTTCCAGTGGAAGTCCGGGTGCCATTGGAAGAAACGATGACTTCACCACCACCACCTGAGGGGTAGAAGTCGCCAAACTGCAAAGGGGAGATCATCAGTACAGTGGCCTGGAACCCTGCCTTACTTTCAGAAAACTCAGGCGTGATGGATACTTGTCCTTGTAAACTCAGACAGAAACTGAGCCGGAAAATGAACAGCAGGCAAGCTTTTATATGCCAGTAGCGGCATCCCATTTATTGCAGGTTTACGATGCTTTCCGCATACACCTCGGCATTCGGTGTTCCGGCAGAGGTATAGGTCAGGTGCAATTGCCCGCGGGAGTAATCCACCCCGGCTTGCAGCGACAAAGGGATGGAGACCTCCCGGCGGGTTCCGGGGGTGTACACCGCAATTCCCCTGACTTCCCCGATTTTGTGCCTGTTGCCCTCCGCATCCTGGTGATGGATTTCAATATCCCCGAAAGTGGATTTTCCGCCTTCCCGTAGAAGGGTGAATCCCAGATGGGGTAGCTCCTCTTGTTTCAGCAGGGCGATATCTGCAATGGCACAACTTACCTCCAGGGTCCCTTTTCGTGCAATGACCGGGATGGTGATACCATAGACGGGGATCAGCCGGATTCCGAGTGCGGTATCTACCTGATCTGTGCCCGCTGCAGGAGCATCGTCGGGGACGGACCTGAAGTACAGGTGGGATCGGTATTCTGCATCGGGAAGCGTATCGGGAAGTCGCAGTTGTATTCTCACTACCTGGGCTTCGCCGGGGGCCAGGGTCACGCTCCTGGGGAAAAACCGCAGGAATCGATCAGCAAAGTACTGGCCCTCTTCTGCTTCGGTAATCTGGTTCAAACTCCCATCCTCATTCATCCGGTATTGCAAAAAGCTGATGCTGTAGCGTGAAGTATCCTGGCCCGTATTGGCAAGACTGACTTCTTCAATACGCTTATTGCCTTCAAAAACAACACGGTAAGGCGTAATAAGCAAGTCGCTTTGGGCTGAAAGGGCAGCACAGATAAATATCAGGCTCAGCAGAATAAGATTTCTCTTTCTCATATCAGTGGTCGTTTTCTTCATCCTCCGTTTCCTGGGGGCCTGCATCAATACCATTCTCCGAGAGCATCCGGTAAATGGTGGACTTCCCAATGCCCAGTTTGCTGGCTACGAAACGAACTTTATTATTGTATTTTTTTAAAAAATGCCTGACAATCAATAGATTGTATTCTTCCATGGACATTTCACGGCTGAGCAATTCACTGGAAAAATCGGGAAAAGTGATCTGGATGTGATCTTCATCGATCTCATTCTGATCGGCCAGTACCACCCCCAACTCAACCACGGCTTTCAGTTCACGGATGTTTCCCGGAAAGCGATGCGACATAATCTTGTCGATGGCAGTCTTGCTCAGCTTTTTCTGCTGGATATCGTGGCGTTTGCAGTATTCTTTGATAAAATGATTGGCCAGCACAAGGATGTCATTTCCTCTTTCGTGGAGGGGTGGCAATTGAATGGAAATTCCCAGAAGGCGGTAGTAAAGATCTTCTCTGAAAAGCCCCTTGCCCACCAGTTCCAAAAGGTTCTTGTGGGTGGCAATGATAATTCTGACATCCAGGTTAATGAGGGTATTGCTCCCAACCCTGGTGAGTTGCTGTTCCTGCAATACCCTGAGCAATTTCACCTGCATATTCAAATCCATATCCCCGATTTCATCCAGGAAGAGGGTGCCCCCCTGGGCCTCTTCAAACTTTCCGGCTCTCCTTTCAACTGCCCCGGTAAAGGCGCCTTTTTCGTGCCCGAACATTTCTGACTCGATGAGTTCCCTTGGAATGGCGCCCACATTGACCGGAACAAAGGGCTTGTCTTTGCGATGGGAATTATAATGGATGGTTTTGGCGATCACTTCTTTTCCAGTTCCTGTCTGTCCGGAGATGGAAACGGGGATATCGGATTTTGAGGCTTTCTCAATCAGGGGAAAGGTTTTGCGCAAGGCAGAACTATTGCCGACAATGGTATTGGAGAATTCATACTTTTTCTCCACTTCCTCCTGAAGGATACTGATGCGTTGGTGAAGGTTTTCCTGCTTGCGGATATGGTTCACGATATTCCATATCCTTTCTTTCATATTTTCATCCTTCACCACATAATCATAGGCGCCCATTTTGAGAAGGTTGACGGCCGTATTGATCTCTTCCTGGCCGGAGACGATGATGACGGGTAATTCCGGGGCCCTTGCCTTGATCTTTCTGAGAATCTCCTGGCCGTTTTCTCCGGGGAGATAATAGTCCAGGCAGATTACATCGGGGTTTTTGGACAGATTCGCCAGGCACTCCCTACCGTTGTAAAAAATCTCCACATCATTATCTTCATTCATCGAGAGATAATGCTGCAACATACGGGCAGTGATCTTTTCATCTTCCACAATGAATATTTTCAAAACCCTCATCATTATTTATTTTTTGGGAAGAGATACTGTTCCAGGAGCATATTGATTTCCTCCAGCAGGGGATTTGTTTTTTCCTTGCTGAGGTTCAAATCGTGTTGATCACTGCTCAATTCAACGTCCAGTGCCAGCATTCTCATTGCGGGGCAGTGCATCGTCAGGGCCAGGCCCTTGATGCTGTGGGCAGTGGATTTCAGGCTTTGAAAATCCTTGTCTGCCAATGCTTTGTGCAGTACTTGCTGGTATTCCTGCAGGGATTCCCTGGCCATTCCAATCAGTTCATTGTACAAGTCACTGTCCCGGAGGGTATTCTCCATTAATCCGGATTCATCAAAATGCAAGGCTGGTATGTGTTCGGGGCTCATCATTTCGCTTCATTCTTTTGATGATGGTTCATCCATTTGTCGATCATCAGCCGGATATGCTTAATAATCACCGGTTTCACCAGGAAATCATCCATTCCTGCTTTGGCGCATCTTTCGCGACTTCCTGAGATGGCATCGGCAGTGAGGGCAATGATGGGGGTTCTGCGGCCAATATGCATCAGCCCTTCTGCTTCCCTGATCCGGCGTGTGGCCTCGTAGCCATCCATCACCGGCATCTGAACATCCATAAAGATCAGGTCGGGGAACTCTTCCTTGTATACCTGAAGCCCTTCCTGCCCGTTGAAGGCTTTCAAAATCCTTGCATCGCGCACCACTGCTTTGATCATCGACTCGGCCAGCTTCATATTGGCCTTGTTGTCCTCCACAATCAGAATACTGGGGTTTCTTTCCTTCAATTCCAGGCTGGAATCGGGAGTGCTTCTGATGACCTGGCTGTCTTTCAGAATGCTGTCGAGCTTCTCAAAAGTGATGGGTTTTTCCAGTACAGACTGAACGCCAAGTTCTTTGGCTGTGGTTTTAATGATATCTTCGGAAGAACTGTGTAAAAGGACAAACCCGGCTTTTAGGGAAGGGTGCTTTGTTTTGATGGCACGGATCATCTCCAGCCCATTCATTTCAGGCATTTCATAATCCACGATTAGCAGATCATATGGATGAAGATCCATCCCGGGAACCTGTGCGGAAGAAGCCACGGAACTTGATTCAATTTCCTGGTTTTCAAGCATTCGGGACAGGATTTTCAAATTGGTGTTATTATCATCCACACAAAGCACTTTGCGGATGGCATTGCCCTTGCCCAAAGCGGGGGCATCGTCTTTAATGATAGGCAGTTCAATGGTAAAGCGGAAAAGGCTTCCTTTGTCCGGTTCACTTTCGATTTCCAGCCTGCTTCCCATTTTTTCGAGGATGCTGACGGAGATGGGCAGACCCAGTCCGGTGCCGCTGTATTTCCGGTTGGCAGCGGGTTGGATCTGGACGAATGCGCTGAGGATGTCCTCTTGTCTTTCAACTGGAATGCCAAGTCCGGTATCTCTGACATAGAAGGTGAAAGCACCAAGGTGCGGCTTGTCTGCGGCACGGGAATACTGCAACCCCAGCTCCACTTCTCCCTCATCGGTGAATTTGATTGCATTCCACAGAAGATTGATCAATACCTGTCGCAGGCGGATGGAATCGACCAGCACGGTCTGGGGGATACATTCCTGAATGTTTACCAGAAACTCCAGGTGTTTGGCGTGGGCCTTGAGCTTGACGATATCGGCGATCTGGCCACACAATTCCCGGATATGGGTATTGTCCTCATTCAGTTCCAGCTTTCCGGCCTCAATTTTGGAATAGTCCAGAATGTCGCTGATCAGCTCAAGCAACACCAGGGCCGATTGATTCACCGACTCCATAAAGTCGGCTTGTACTTCATCCAGCTCTGTCTTCAATAGCAAGTCTGTGAATCCTATGACGGCATTGAGCGGGGTACGGATCTCGTGGCTCATATTGGCCAGGAATTCAGATTTGGCTTTGCTGGCCTGCTCGGCATCTTCTTTCATTTTGGTGAGCAGCAGGTCCTGAGCCCGGCGCTTACGCACATTCACCAGCATTTTTGAGAAGATCAAAAGGAGCTTCACTTCATTTCCAGAGTAGAGATGATAATGCTGAACGGAGTCGAACCCGATAAAACCAATGCAATCCTTCCCGTCCATCATAGGTAAAGCCAGCAGGCTTTTGACCTCCTGCGGCTCCAGGATTTCCCTTACGCCATCTCCTTCCGGCAGGGCATACACATCGGGAATGCTCATCACTTCTCCCTTTTTGTGGGTTTCCACCCAATGGGGAATATAATCCAGGGGGACATCCTGCAATTCTTCAATCTGGGGCGAGGTGCCCGGAGAGCACCACTCGAAGGTATTGCTCGTGGTATTGTTGCCCCAGTCGTAATCAAAAATATAGGCCCGGTCGGCATTCACAAATTCTCCGAGTTCTTTCAGTGAGGTGTTGATCATATCGCTGACCTCATCCAGGTGGATATCAATATAGGTTGAAGCAATTTTAATGAGCAACTCCTGCATATCGGAGTAATAGGCGATGGTTTTTTCCGCCTTTTTCTGTGCGGATATATCGCGTGTCAATCCCTGTATGCCAATAGGTATTCCCTCTGCATCGCGGATGAACTTAATGCTGATACTGGCGGTGAATGTGCTGCCATCATTTCGGTATTGTTCTACCTCAAGAATGCGGGAGCGGTCTTTATCCACCTCGGATTTTCCTTCTTTTTGTAATTCTTCTTTCAGAATTTGATAAAAGGCCTGTATGCTTTCCGGAGGGAATTTTTGCAAAAGCGGTTTACGAATATGTACCTCCGGGGGGTCGCCTACCATCTTCTCCACGGAGGGGCTTATGTAGGTTGTATTAAATTGCAGGTCGGTGGTGAATACCACATCAGAGATGTTTTCCGCGATCTGGCGATATTTGGAAAAGCTATCCTGAAGTTGCCTTTCTGCCATTTTTCGTTGTCGAATATCGCGCACAAAAACCACCAGCCGCTTCATTCCCTGGCAAAGGCAGGTGGCGCTGATCTCCACTTCTATCATTTCTCCGCTCCGGCTACGGTAGAAACATTCGAACAGGCCTTTCCCCTTATTGATAATATGGTCGATCCTTTCCTTCACCGTGGAGGGAGGGGGAGGCGCCACAAAATCGAACATTGTGAGCTGCAGCAACTCCTCTCTGTCATATTCCAGCATCTGACAGAGGGTATTATTTACACTGAGCAGACGACCCTGGGCATCGGCAATATAAAACCCGTCTACTGTGGTTTCAAGAATGGTCCGGAGCTCAATTTCGCGGTTTTTCCTGTCGGTGATATCACTGTGTGAGCCTGCCATCCGGTAGGGGATGCCTTCCTCATTGCGCAGGGCCTCCCCTTTGGCCTCTATCCATCGCAGACTGCCATCTTTGTGCTTCATCCTGAATTCAATGGCGTACTGATTGATCTCGCCATTCAGGTATTTTTGCACAAATGCGGTTACCCGTTCCCTGTCTTCTTCGAAAAGCAAGGTGGAAAAAGTTTGAAAGGTGTTTTCAAGCTCCTCTTCAACAAAACCCAGCATCTCTTTCCAGCGGCGGGAAAGGTAAAGCTCATTGGTTTGAAGATCCCAGTCCCATATCCCGTCATTGGAGCCGTTGATGGCCAGCTCATATTGCTCCTTAATCTCGAGAAGGCGGTCAACATCGGCTTTATCCTCAGACCTTTCCGTGAACAGGCAGAGGCAGACATCCTCAGAAAGCCCGTATGCCTGAATTTTGATATGGCGGCTCAGGCAATGGAGGTATTGTTTCGCCGAGCATACTTCACCCCGCCTGGCCGGACCTTCCAGGAAATCCAACCAGTCGAAACGCTCCTCCCGTATTTGTGGAAATATTTCGGTGAGCCTACGGCCACGCAGGTCCTCTTTCGGAATCCCTATCAGCTCTTGTGCAGGATCGTTAAGGTCAAGCAGCACAAAGTCGGCCTGAGTATGTTCCGTATCAGCAATATACCTTAAAGCAGCGTATCCGAAAGGGGAGCGGTTTTGAACTTCTGTCAGGGTAAAAGTATGCACAGCAATTTCCTCCTATTAGTTTCACAAGTATTTCGGACCATTATTATTGACAGCCTGATAGCTGGTGATGCAAGTTGGTATAGTGGTGCAATCAATTGATAGACAAGCTCAAATATAGGGCAAGCTTCTTATACTGCCAAATATCTGCGGATTTGGTGTATGTATTTGTCAATGTGATTCTTAGGCAAATATTCATAGAAAAGAGCAGCTGTATTTGCCCCCATTGTATTCCAAAAATCATCACATTTTTATCCGGAAGCGCCCCATTCTTGCCTTTTTGTCCATCTTCTGGCATTTCTGTCCTTGGGTGGGACAAATCCCGGGTCTGTGCCAAAAGGCGAATTCCCATTAATATCTGAAAAACATTGTGTTATGTGTGCGTGCCACCTTCTGGCACGGGCATTGAAAAGGGTTTGGCATCAACACAAACACTAACCCTAAAAAACACAAAACAATGAAAAAGAATCTGATCGTTTTTGCCAGCCTCCTCGCTGCTTTCTTCCTCGGAAACAATGTAATGGCCACTGTGGTTGTCACCGCTTCCGCTACCGGAACCGCCACCGCTACCGCCCGGATCGTGCAGCCCCTGGAAATCGTAAAACAGGCTGACCTGGCCTTCGGGAACATTGCTGCCGGCATCGCCGACGGAAGTGTAAGCATCGCCCTCGACGGAAGCCGTTCCGGTATGGGTGGCGTTACCCTGATCGCTGCCGGCAATGTAAACAGTGCCGCCAGCTTCGACATCCAGGGTTATCCCGGTGCTTCTTTCACCATCGATCTGCCGAGCTCCATCGACATTGAGTCTGGCAACGATGAAATGGAAGTGGATAACTTCGTCAGCAGCCTGGGCGCTACCAGCAGCCTGAGCAATCAGGGAACAGCCACTCTCGTAGTAGGTGCCACCCTGAACGTGGAAGCCAACCAGGCTCCCGGCCTTTACAGCAGTACCTTCGATGTGATTGTTGCTTACAACTAAAATCAACATAACTTCTGAAATCGGGCGCCACCCTTCGGGGTAGCGCCTTCTTGTTAAAATGAATGTCCACGTATTTAAACCACAATGAAACATCCACTTCTATTCATCCTCATCTTTCTCATCTCAGTCCTCGCTACGGAAAGTCTTTGGGCCTTGGGAAGCGGGAGTGCCTCAGCCAGCAGCAGTGCCACAAGTTTGGCCCGCATCGTTCAGGTAATAAAAGTATGGTGGTAAAGGACTTTGTGAGCAGCCTTGGGACTACATCCAGCCTGGATGCACAGGGAGTTGCTACCTTGCATATCGGGGCCAGTTTGATGGTCAGTGCCAAACAAAACCAGGGCCTCTATTCCGGGACTTTTGATGTTGCAGTAGCCTATAATTGATTACCAAAAAGCCATTGCATTGTCAGGGGTCGTTTCTCAGGAGGCGGCTCCTTATTTTTTCCTCTACGATTCTGAAGGCCTTTCTCTCCGATATTGACGGAGAAGGGGCATTTTTCTTTATTGCCCATCCCCTTTTAAATATCAGAAAACCAAGCATATACAATAAGAGATTTGCTTTGGTATGGTGCTTGACAGAGGCCGCATTCTTAGTCAGGCAAATCCGTGAGAAACACCTTCATCATTCTCGTTTACCTCCTCTTTCACTTTGGGGTTCCCCTCAAGGTAATTGGACAAGCGACGGAGCATCGAACTATGAAGAAGACTTCAGCTTTCGCCTCGGCCTGTATCCTGGAGCCATTAAGTATAGGAAAAACGGCAGATCTGATCTGGGAGAGGAAAGGAGGCAGTAAATCTGATGCCCTCAGCCTGCAGGATTTGGAAATGTGCGCTGCCGGTTTTGAGCTGTCCGCACGTCCGGCTGCGGTATGTTTCCTGAGCCTTCCCACTTCGGTAAATGCCTATTCCGGAGAAGATGTTATTGTAGTTACAGGCTTTACCACCAGCCGGGAGCAGAATGTTGTGATCAATAATGATGGCTCCTATTCTTTTGCTGTTCAGGCTTCCCCCGTGATGATAGGAGCGCAGTTGAGAAAACATTTTACAGGGGTCTTTGAGGTTTGTCTGGCATATAACTGAATCCGGTTCTGCTCACGCCAATTCGCATCGGTCGGGGCCACCAGAGTCAGGGCTCAGTCCTACCCTTCATAAAAATGCATTTCACGGATATAGCGGTTGACGCGCTCGGGGAGAAAATAGCGCATATCTTTTCCATTGCTGATGCTTTCCCGGATAAAGCTGGATGAGATCTCAAACTGAGGAACCCCCTTGATCAAATGTACAGAAGGATGACCTTCGTAGGGGTGCGGATGATCTCCCGGGCGGGGATAAACATAAAGCTGATAGTCGTTCAGTATCTGTTCATACTGCTTCCATTTATGAAAGGCAGGCAGGATGTCGAGCCCCATAATGAGGACAAATTCCCGAACGGGATACTGTTCCCGCAAATGTGTCAGCGTATGAATGGTATAAGAAGGCCGGGGAAGCCGGAGCTCGATATCAATGGCCCGGAAACGGGGATCGTCTTCAATGGCTTCTTTAAGCAGTGCCAGGCGGTGATGATCTTCCAGCAGAGGCTGGCGCTTTTTAAACGGATTCTGGGGCGAGACCACAAACCACACCTGATCCAGGCCTGTGAACTCGAGCATATAATGCGCCAGGATGAGATGGCCTGTATGGATAGGATTAAAGGAACCAAAGAACAGGCCGGTCTTTTTACTTGGTATCATTGGATTGGCTTTTCATCCTGAAGAAAACGCGTGATCAGGGCTTTGGTTCGCGGGATGGTATCGCGCAGGTCTTCATTGATGATCTGCAAATCGAAGCGGGGCGCAAAGGCCATCTCTTCCTCCGCTTTCTCCAAACGCACCTGCAACTCATCCTCATCCTCGGTGCCCCGCATCCGCAGTCTTTCCTCCAATACCTTTATGGATGGAGGAAGCAGGATGATCGCCAGGGCAAGGGATTCATAGGCTTTCTTAATATTCAAGCCCCCCACCACATCCACATCGAAAATCACATTCTTTCCTTCGGCCAGCAAGGCTTCCACATCCGAACGAAGGCTGCCGTAAAAACGACCGGGATACACTTCTTCCCATTCCAGAAAAGCTCCCTCCCTGATCTTCCGCGCAAAGTCTTCCGGAGAGAGAAAATGATAATCCACCCCATCCACTTCCTTTGGCCGGGGAGGGCGATTGCAAGCCGACACCGAAAAATGCAGGTTCAGGTCCGATTGCAGGAGGGCCCTGACAATGGTGGACTTACCAGTGCCGGAAGGGGCGGAAACAATGACCAGCCGCCCGTAAGAAGGGCCCGTCACATCTGTCATAAAATATTAAATAATTGCTCCTTGATCTTTTCCAGTTCATCCTTCATCCCCACCACGATGCGCTGCAAATCGTGGTCGTTGGCCTTGCTGCCAATGGTATTGATCTCACGCCCCATCTCCTGGGTGATAAAACCCAGCTTCTTGCCTTCGGAATCCGGAGCATCCAGGGTTTCCAGGAAATACGCACAATGCTTGGTCAGGCGGACTTGTTCTTCCGTGATATCCAGCTTCTCCAGATAATAAATCAGCTCCTGTTCAAAGCGGTTCTCGTCGGCATTGATGCCTTCCGGAAGCTGGGCCAGGGCTTTGCGCAACTTTTCTTTCACATTCTCCAGCCGCTTGCCATCCATCGCTGTAAGCTTCTCCAGTCCTTCCAGGATCAGGCCTACCCTGTGCCGCAGGTCGGCTTCCAGAGCCTGTGCTTCCTGCACCCGGAAAACGTCCACCTGTTTCAGGGCTTCCGTCACGGCCAGCTTAAACTGCGCCTGGCCTTCTTCATCCGGAAGATCTTTCTCGGCTTTGAGCACATCGGGCATTTTCAGGATGAGCGACAAACTCTGGTCTCCCGGAGGATGGCCAATCTGCTCCCCCAGGGCCTGGAGAGCGGCATAATATTCCAGGGCCAGAGCGGTATTCAGGCTGTACGGACTTTCTCCGGAAGCGAAATCCAAATACACCGACACATCCACTTTTCCGCGCAAAAGCTTTTTGCTGCATTCCGTCCTGACCCAATGTTCCCATTCACGGTAGGCCTGGGGAATTTTCAGGTTCAGGTCGAGCTGCTTGCTGTTGAGGCAGCGGATCTCCACGCTGAGTTTATGTTGGGGCAAAATCACTTCGCTTTTGCCAAAGCCGGTCATTGATTTGATCATAGCAGGAATAATTCCTACAAATATAGGGAGTATCTCTCAGCAATGTCCTTGCAGAAGCCACAGGCTTGGAAGCAATGCGGAAATATGGGTTTTCCTCATTGGTCGCTGTCAAACAGTCTTCTTCTGAGATCCACGAGCAGGCCCGACTCAAAAAGCAGGAGGAGGAAAGGAATGCACAGCAGCCATACTATCCGGCCCTGGTATCTTGTATCGATGATGGATAAGGAAGCGCAAACGAAAGCATTGAGGACAAGAAATCCAAAGAAATACAAATACAAAGCCTTTTGTTTTTTGGAGATGCTGGCGGAGAAAATGAAAAGGAAGGGCAGAAGGAGGAAGGTGAGGGCAAATACGCCCTCTTGCAATCGGTTTAAGCGATCCACCATCGGATTGATCTTATTGTTGTTTTGGAGGGATTGAAGATACTCATTGCGATACGCGGGATAACACTTATTGATAAAACGATCTGCATATTCGATTTCCCTGATCACCGGTGCCTGTATCGCATCAAAGCTGAAAAAGAGTGCAATGCTGGTTTCCAGGCTCTTCCAGATAAAAGCACCCAGGTACTTCGGGCTGCTCAGGATGTCAAAAATCATCCCTTTGTATTCCTCCTCATTCTTCTTCCAGCCTCCCGTTTTATATAAGGGGCTGTCTTCCTTCCACAGAAAATCCATATCATCCGGAAGACTGTCTCTGTATTGGCAAAGGCTATATTGATGCTGATCGCAGTGCTCCTCAAGGAAATCGGCCAGGATTCCGGTTTGGCTGAACCTGGACATCAGGAAGATCGGGCCACCTTCACCAGTGGTAAAAACGTGGCCATAAATATGTTCTCCGGTCCGGGCTTGCAGGTAATGAACCGAGGCACTCAGCAGCCAGGCAGCGACAAAGACCGTCCATATATAGCCCATTCTCTTTAGTGAGAGATGAGGGAATAATTCCTTTACACGCTTAAAAAGCCATCCGATCGAAACCAGCATCAGCACGAGAAAGCCCAACAGAAAGTGAGCGTTATGCACTGCCAGGCTCAGCATAAACAGAAAAGTGATGATCACTAAATCAAGCTTCCCGATCTGCTTCATAAAAAGCAATAATCCAAGATTTAATATCAATATGGAAGTGAAGATATCAGGGGAAATCATACTGACATAAATCGGAGCAGTGGTAAGGAAAGTCAGCACGAAGAGGCAGAAAATGAATAGGATGGTGCTTCTTCGGGGATGTGCAAAATGCGCGAAGTAGTAATACAGCGACAGCGAAAGGATGAAGCCCTGTGCCAATATCACCCCCCAAAGGCTGTAGTTCAGGCTGAACAAACGGACAAATAGACCGTAGATGAGGGGACGGTCTTTGGGCACATAAAACTCGAAGGCCGGATAAATATATGCGCCAGAATCATAATGAAACAGCGGATAGTGGTTTTTCCATCCCATAAAACACAAGAGGATGGCGCCAAACAAGAGGAGAATGATTTTGAAGAAGGGGGAGAAACTGCTTGAATCCGACTTCATTGTGATTGGAATTGGGGACTAGGCATCAAATGTATCATATATGCATCTATTTCTTGTGAATTTGATAACATTTGACCCGATAGGGTCCAAAAGGAATAATCCCTGATTTGTGGATTGTGAAAGGAAATGCCTGAATACGAAAATACATTTGTGAAGCCTTCCGGCATAAGCAGGACAAAGTATAAAGGCCTTTCCCTTGCGATTTTCCTATTTTTGCAGCTTGTTTTGAAAGGAGAAAGTGATGGAATACCGATTCAGGGACATTGAAAACAAATGGCAACAGTACTGGGCTGAAAACAAAACTTTTTGTGTGAAGGAAGACCCGGACCGGCCCAAATATTACGTGCTGGATATGTTTCCCTATCCCTCCGGTGCCGGCCTCCACGTGGGGCATCCCCTGGGGTATATCGCCTCCGATATCTACGCCCGCTACAAGCGGCATCTGGGTTTCAACGTATTGCACCCGATGGGCTACGATGCCTACGGTTTGCCGGCAGAACAATATGCCATACAAACGGGAACCCACCCGGCGGTGACCACCGAAAAGAATATCGAACGCTACCGCCGCCAACTCGACCAGATTGGTTTCTCCTTCGACTGGGACCGGGAGGTACGTACTTCCGATCCCAAATACTATAAATGGACCCAATGGACTTTCATTCAGCTTTTCCACAGCTGGTATGATAAGGAGAAGGATATGGCGCGTCCGGTGGAAGCCCTGGAGGCGCATTTTGCTTCCTTTGGGAACGCCGGCATCCTGGCACAAAGCAGCTTTGAAGGGACATTCTCTGCGGCTGAATGGGCTGCAATGCCGGAGAAGGCGCAGCAGGAGATCCTGATGCACTACCGCCTGGCTTACCTTTCGGACACCTGGGTGAACTGGTGTCCGGCCCTGGGTACGGTGCTGGCCAATGATGAGGTGAAGGATGGCTTTTCAGAAAGAGGGGGGCATCCGGTGGAGCGGAAAATGATGAAGCAGTGGTCGCTGCGGATCACGGCCTATGCCCAGCGCCTGCTCGACGGTCTGGATGCCATCGACTGGCCTGCTTCGCTGAAAGAAATGCAAAGGAATTGGATCGGTCGTTCCGAAGGGGCCTCGGTTCTCTTCTCGCTCAAAGGCCATCCGGAAACACTGGAAGTTTTCACAACCCGTCCCGACACCCTCTTTGGCGCCACCTTTATGGTGCTTGCGCCTGAACACGAATGGGTGGAAAAGATCACCACCGAAGCACAGCGCGAGGCGGTTCAGCAATACCTCGAATGGGCAAAGAACCGCTCTGAGCGGGAAAGGATGGCAGAGGTGAAACAGGTGACGGGGGTCTTTACCGGCGCCTATGGCATCAATCCCCTCAGCGGGGAAGAGGTGCCGGTGTGGATTGCCGATTATGTGCTCTCGGGCTATGGTACCGGCGCCATAATGGCGGTGCCGGCCCACGACAGCCGCGATTTTGCCTTTGCCCGGCATTTCGGCCTTCCCATCCGCCAGGTGGTGGCTGCCCCCGGCCAGGGACTGACAGATACGACCGAATGGGAAACATCCTGGGATGCCAAAGAAGGCATTTCGGTGAATTCGGATTTCCTGGATGGGATGGAAGTGAAAGATGCCATTCGAAAAGCCATTGAAGTACTGGAAGAAAGGGGACTGGGCAAAGGCGAAATCAATTATCGTTTGCGCGATGCCATCTTCAGTCGCCAACGTTACTGGGGCGAGCCATTCCCCGTGTATTACAAAGAGGGGATGCCTTATACCCTGCCGGAATCTGCCTTGCCCCTGGAGCTGCCGGCGGTGGATAAATACCTCCCCACAGAAGAAGGAGAGCCTCCCCTGGCCAGGGCGAAGAGCTGGGTCAGCAAGGAAGGTTATCCACTCGAAACCAATACAATGCCTGGTTTTGCCGGATCCAGCGGCTACTACTTGCGCTATATGGATCCGCATAATGAGGATGCCTATTTTTCCAGGGAAGCAGCGGATTACTGGCAGAATGTGGACCTCTATATCGGTGGGGATGAGCACGCTGCCGGCCATCTGATCTATGCCCGTTTCTGGAATAAATTCCTCTTTGATATCGGCCTGGCTGTGCGCGAGGAGCCTTTTCAAAAACTAATTAATCAAGGGAAGATACAGGGACGCTCAAGCTTTGTTTACCGCATCCAGGGCAGCAATCAGTTCGTTTCGTACGGACTGCGCAAGTCTTACGAAACACAAGCCTTGCACGTGGATATCAGCCTGGTGCACAATGATGAGCTGGATATCGAGGCCTTCCGGCAATGGCGGTCTGAATTTACCGATGCCAGCTTCATTCTTGAAGACGGGAAGTATCATTGCGGGCACGAGGTGGAGAAGATGTCGAAATCGAAGCACAATGTACAGAGTCCGGATGCCCTGATTGAGCGCTACGGCGCCGATACGCTGCGGCTGTATGAGATGTTCCTGGGGCCCCTCACCGATCACAAACCCTGGGATACCCAGGGGATTGAAGGGGTGTACCGCTTTATGCGCAAGCTCTGGCGTCTCTACCATACGGATGAAGGCTTTGCGGTGAACGATCAGAAGGCATCGGAAGCGGCGAGAAAGTCATTGCACAAGACCATTAAGAAGGTGCGGGAAGACATTGAGCGCTTTTCCTTCAATACCGTGGTGAGTGCTTTTATGATCTGCGTGAATGAATTGTCGGAAGAGGCTTGTCGTTCAAGAGAAGTCCTGGAGCCATTGGCAATCCTTCTTTCCCCTTATGCCCCTCATATTGCGGAAGAGTTGTGGGAGGAGTTAGGACATCAGGGCAGCATCAGCCAGGTGCCTTTCCCCGACTATGATCCTGCCTTATTGCAGGAGGATACTTTCAGCTATCCTGTTTCTTTCAACGGCAAGTTGCGTTTCAAGCTCGACCTTCCTGTTTCGATGGAGAAGGGTGAGATTGAGAAGGCAGTGCTTCAGGCCGAAGGCGGACAAAAGTGGTTGGAAGGGGTGCAGGTACGCAAGGTTATAGTGGTACCGGGAAAGATTATCAATATTGTGGTAGCGCCCATCGGCTAATATCCTGCGAAAAAAGACTTTATCCGCTGCGCGGATATTTAAACCAACAAAAACTAAGCTTCCTTACCACACCCGATAGCTATCGGGTCATCCTTTACCCTGAGCGCTCGCCCTGAGACCCTATGTTTGTAAAGCATAAGTCGTCAGAAATTAAGTAATTTAATTTTTGACAAAACATTATTAACCTAAAATCTGGGACTTATGCCAATGGTAGAGCAAAGAACGAAATTAAGTTTTAAAGAGGAGCAAATTTTTGTTGGGATTGATACCCACAAGAAGAACTGGAAAGTATCATTGTACCACCAACAAACATCTCTCAAGGCTTTTAGTCAGGATCCAAATCCTGAGTTATTGGTCAACTATCTACACAGGAATTTTCCTGAGGCAGACTATTATTGTGCTTATGAAGCTGGGTTTTCTGGATTCTGGCTTCAAAAGTATTTAAGCAAAAACGGCATAAATTGTATTGTTGTTAATCCGGCTGATATTCCCACAAGTCATAAGGAGAAGGAGTTTAAGACGGATCCCAGAGATTGCCGGAAAATAGCAAAAGCCTTGCGAAGTAATCTTTTAGAAGCGATTTATGTTCCAACAGATGCTGGTCTTGAGTACAGGAAAGTAGTGCGTCTATACCACGATATGTCAAAAAACTACACTCGGTACAAGAATAAAGTAAAAGGGATACTGAATTTTTACGGTATTAATTATCCGCCTGAATTTGAATCATCTAACAATCATTGGTCGAGCAGCTTCTTCTCTTGGTTGGGAGGCTTAAGGTTAACGAACAGTTTTGGAGACTGGACTTTGCAGTTCTATGTTCAGGAATGTTTAAAGGCAAAAGAGCTAAAAAGAATTGCTACAAGTAAAGTCAGAGAATTGTCAAGAACGGACACCTTTAAAAGACAGGTGCTCCTATTGCGAAGCATTCCGGGAATAGGTCTAATAACCGCTATGACGATAATTACTGAGATTGAAGATATCAATCGATTTAGAAATCTGGATACCTTATGTTCTTACATTGGTATCATACCTTCTACAAAATCTTCAGGAGAAAAAGAAAGGACAGGAGGATTAACACATCGAGGTAATAAATTCTTAAAGGGGCTAATAATAGAAAGTGCCTGGATGGCTATTAGAAGGGACCCTGGTCTATTACAGACCTACACCAGATTAAAAAACAGGGAAGAGAATAAAGCAATTATCCGCATTGCACGCAAACTTACAGCAAGGATAATCTATGTTTTAGTCAATCAAAAGCCCTATGATATGAGATACGGAATTGAATAATTAATATTAATCGCTATAGAATCTTAAGGTAATAGGTGTGTCCGCATGGCTTCGCTTGCAGCTGTACACAATATACACGTCTGCTTTTTCTGAGAATGCGGCCACCTTTATAAAATATGATCAGGATCTTGCAGCTTCTTTTCGGAAAGAGAGAAGGACGTCTGCTAATAGAAGCTTGGTTTTATAGCAATTAAACAAAACTATTTGTCTTTTTATTTGCTTTGCAACATAGAAGCGAAGTCGAAGGGCAGCCGAAGGGTCAAACTCAAACTGTTCTTCTGGTCCCTGAGCAATTTTGCGTAGCAAAATTAGTCGAAGGGTGGGCGAGTAGAAAATCAAGTAATCCTCAATCAACCGTGGATTGGTGCGAAGGCACAGCCTACGCACAGCAAAAGCAGGCCAATCAGTAGTTCCAGCGGAGGTACATTGATCCCCAGGTGAAGCCGGTACCAAAAGTGGCCAGAATAAGATGGTCGCCGGGGTGGAGCCGGTTTTCCCATTCCCATAATAGCAGAGGCAGGGTGGCAGAAGTGGTATTCCCGTATTTCTGTATATTGATCATCACCTTCTCTTTAGGAAGGTTCATTCGTTTGGCGGTGGCTTCGATGATGCGCATATTGGCCTGGTGGGGCACCAGCCAGTGGAGGCTGTCGGCAGTCAGTCCGTGTTTTTCCATCATCTCTACTGACACATCGGCCATTTTTGAGACGGCCCATTTAAAGACGGCTTGTCCTTCCTGATAGATGAAGTGTTCACGAGCCAGCACAGTATCCAGGCTGGCAGGTTTCACAGATCCCCCGGCTTTCTGGTGCAGGTGCACCCTTCCTGAGCCATCCGATTGCAGGATGCTGTCGATAATACCAAACTCACCCTCGGTGGGTTCAAGTAAAACAGTCCCGGCACCATCGCCGAAGATAGGGCAGGTGGCGCGATCGGTATAATCTACGATGCTCGACATTTTTTCGGCACCTACGATGATCACTTTTTTCCTTGCACCGCTTTCAATGAAGCGGCGTCCGGCTTCCAGGGCGTAGAGAAATCCCGAGCAGCCGGCGTTCAGGTCGAAGGAAAAGGCATTTTTGATCCCTGCTTTATCCGAAATAATATTGGCTGTAGCCGGGAAGGGATGATCGGGAGTTACGGTGGCGCAGATCAGCATATCCACTTCCGCCGGATCGGTATTGGTTTTTTCCAGCAGGGATTTCACGGCGGCGGCACCAACAAAGGAAGCTCCCTCTCCGGGTTCTTTAATTATTCTTCTTTCTTTGATTCCGATGCGCGACATAATCCATTCATCGGAAGTATCCACCATTGAGGCCAGTTCATCGTTGCTGAGGACATAGTCCGGGACTTTAGCCTCTACTCCTGTAATTGCAGCTTTAATCCTTGCCATAAACACCTTTATTCTTTGCCGTTGCGTCCGAGATAGCAGCGCATTGCTTTGCGGATTTTTTCCGGAAGTTCCGATTTTTGTATTTCCGCGGATAAAAGTATCATATTTTTGATAGCGGTGGCATTGGATATGCCGTGTCCGATTACCACGCTGGCATTTACACCCAGAATGGGACTGCCACCATACTTTTCATAGTTCAGGCGATGGATGAAATCATCTGCAAGATTTCGTTTAACCAGCAGTCGGTAAATGGCTTCGGTTTGTTTCAGGATGATATTGCCTGTGAAGCCATCGGTAACAATAACGTCAGCTACATCTTTGAAGAGGTCACGGCTTTCCACATTTCCTATGAAGTTGAAATCCCTGGAGTCTTTCATCATTCCGTGGGTGGACTGGACCAGTAGATTGCCTTTGCCTTCTTCGTGTCCGATGCTCAGCAGTCCCACGCGGGGATTTTTGATATTCATCACGGTGCGGGCGTAGATATGTCCCAGCAGGCCGAACTGGTACATCACATCGGGTTTGGCATCGGGGTTGGTTCCCACATCGATCAGCAGGTTTACCCCTCCGTCTTCTTTGGGTACCAGGGCAGAAGTAGCCGGGCGGATGATTCCCTGAATGGTATTCACGGAATAGATAGATCCAACAAGCATAGCTCCGGTATTGCCTGCGCCGGAAAAGGCGTCAATGCCTCCCTCACTCAGGTAGCGAAACCCGGTAACGATGCTCGAGTTGGGTTTTTGAGTAAAAGCCCTGGTTGGGTGTTCACTCATTCCGATCTGTTCCGGGGCGTGGACCAGTTCCAAACGGGAAAATCCCGCATCCTTCCGACGGAGGCGGGATATCATATCCTGCTCATCTCCAAAAAGAACCAGGGTATCTTCGGGGTGCAGGGCTTCCAGAGCCATCAAGGCTCCATTCAGCGTTGCCTCTGGTGCGAAATCTCCACCAAGCAGATCCAGACCGACCTTCATATTCAGGGGGAGCTTGAGCGCTCCGGCAAGGGATTAGGCCTCGCGATTGCTTTCCATTACAAGCTTACCCCGATAGTACAGGTTTCCATCCACATCATAATGTGCACGATGGAAGCGGTGTACCTCCTGGGTTACCGGATCTTTGGCAAGGGTAGGGGCTTCCGCTTTGTAGTGGGTTCTGCGCTTATCCCTCCTTGTTTTGGATATTTTACGTTTAGGATGTGCCATAGCAACAAGCTTAAATTATTTCTGATCACTCCATTTCTTTTTCAAATCATTCAGCGCATCCCATCGGCTGTCGTAGCCGGGCGGGTCGCCGTGCCGTTCAAGTTTCCTGAGCATATCCGGATTGCAGCCGCTTCTTCCCTGTGCATCTTCCGGATGCACACGTTTTATGGGTAGCATCAGGAGAAGGTAATCGTAAAGGTGTGGCGTCACATCAATCTGATGATCCTCAGAAGGGATCACAATGATGTCGTCGTCTTCTTCCTCATAATGATCACCAAATTGAATGATCAGCTGTCTTTGCCCTTCCACGGGAAAGGGAAAAGGTTCCAGGCAGCGATCACACTCCACTTCTATGCTTCCCCGGATATCAAAATCCAGGATCAGCATCCGCTCCTGCCGTTCCAGCTGAAGATCCACGCTCACTTCCGCATTCTGCAATTCCGCATAATCCAGTTCCGCAAAGAACGCAGCATCTATCTCATAATGAAAAGAATGCTCTCCAAGCGCCAGGCCTTTGAACGGGATGATAAAATCATCCTGTGTTTCCACAATGTCAAAAATTTGGGGCTGCAAATGTATAAAGTAATCGGATGAAAGCCAAATATTTGTTTCCCGGTGGAACCAGCGTCAATTTTTTTATGCCGCTGCCAAAAGGGAAAATAACTTTGTCAGATGACCCCTGATATTCTTAGGGTTTGGAAGCGGAAAGGGATTTCTGACTTGAATAGCAGGATATCTTGATGTCTTTCCCACGGATTACCTGCCTGAATAGCCTGCAAGAGGAAATGGGTTTCAGACCACAATCTCATCCACTGGATTAGAGGCAAAAAAATCTGATGCCATCAGGCTGATGGTCATCTCATCATAATATTTCCCATTTTGGAAGATCTGTTCCTTACGCAGTCCGTCTTGTTTAAATCCAAGGGATGTTGTCACTTTTATTGCGACCTGATTGTAGGGAATGATACTGGAATTAAGCTTTCGAAGATTTAATTCTCGAAACAGATAGGCAAAGAAAAGAATCTGTGCCTCCCTGAAATAGCCTTTGCCTCGGGCATTACGATGCAAAAAGACACCGTATGCTGCAGTGCGGTGCACCCAGTGGATCTGGCTGGCTACCACAAAGCCGATAAAGGCCTTGCTTTCCAGCTCTTCAACCACCATTGCAATGGAAGTGGGGAAGCCTTTCTGGTAGAGGCCACGGATCCACTCCCTTTCGCCTTCCACGTGATTGGGGAAAGGCCGGCCAATATATGCCCTGACATCCTCAAAATCCGAGCGCATTTCCGCGATAAGAGGGGCATCACTTTCTTCAATGGGGCGCAAGCGGATGCGATTGCTTTTATACATATCCTGCGGCTTTAAAGGTAAACAGCGGCATCCTGTGGCTTCCTTCTCTGCCTTTCAAATGTACACTTTTTCCGAAAGGGCATCGGGCTACTTGAAGGCTTTCTCCAGCAAACCGTCGCCTTCCATCTTCAGTCTTTCGAAATAGGAGGGCACAGGCTTTCCGAGGGCGGCATCCACGTATAGCTTAGCCAGGTATTGCCCCAGCATAAAGCCTTGTCCGCGCAGGCCTGTAAACAAGCCTTTTGCCGGATCCACATACATTCTCGGTTCGATATAATAGCCTGCCCATACTGCCTGGAAACCTACGCTGGAAAGCTGGGGAATCCAATCCACAAATATCTCGGAAACGATTTCAATGAACTCCTTGGAGTTGATCTTCAAATTCTTATCCGTCTCCATCGCCTCTACTGCCGGTGAAGCGCAACCGATCACCTGTCCGGTTTCCGCCAGCTGCTGGCCATACACCGCGGTGAAGCCTTTGTAGTTGCGTCGATCGATGAGCATTGGCAATGGGATATTGTTTTTTCCCAGATAAGGCAGGCGGCGGGTGATAAAGGCCTGATGCTTCACCGGGAAGAGGCCGGTGCTGATCCCCAGTTTGCGGGCAAAAGTTTCAGCGTCCGGCCCGAGGGCATTCACAAAATGATTGCATTCAAACTCGATGAAGCGCCCATCGTGATCTTTCACCAGGGCGTGGATCTTATCCCCGTCGGGGTGGATGTCGAGCAGTTGACAATCTTCCAGCATCTGTCCCCCGGCTTCCGTGCCCATCCTGCGGATCAGGTCGATCACCTTGCCAGGCGTTGCCTGCCAGCAATCGCGTGTTAGCAGTGCCGCCTGATACTTATTCAGGGCGGGGTTCATATAGGGGGATATTTCTTTCCGGAAATCTTTGGGTTCCACCATATAGGCATCTGACCAGGCTTTGGAGGCTTCGAGGGCGGCATAGGTGGGATCGTCGTGGGCAAAAGTCACATACTCAATCAGGCGGTAATCAATGTTTCTGACTTCCTGGAGCTCTATGAAGATGCGGTGGTTTTCTTTGGCGATTTCGGCGATTTCGGGCAGGGTAAATGCCGTCCGGCCACCGGCAATATTCCGCCAGGAAGCCCCCCGGCCAAAGTTCACCAGCACCGGACTTTGTCCGGCTTCGGCAAAATAGCGGTAGAGGGCACTGCCCCCGATTCCACCCCCTGCGATGAAAACATCGGTTTTTTGCCGGTGCAGTTTCATATGGTGGATAGCGGTGATGTAACGATCGTTGTGCTCACGGGGGAATACCTCGCCCATCCCGATCTGGTTGGACAGGGGGCCGCGGGGTGTTGCTTCACCCACGATGCTGATGCCCAATGGACGGACGAGCTGCTTCAGGCGCGGGATACAGCGCTTACCCCGGCAGGCACCCATCCCCAGACGGGTGGTATGCTTGATCTCATCCACGGAAATATACTTCCGTTCGCCCACTACGTCCAGGATCTCCTTCAAAGTGACATCATCGCAATGGCAGATATAGGTTTCCGATTCAATCTCCTCCTGCATTCCGGCAAATTCAATCGGTTCAGGATACTGTTCTTTCAATATAAAGCCTCTGACATTCATCAGGGCTTCTCCTTCAATATCGGTGGCTTGCACCCGTGCGATGTGTGTTTTATTGGGTTTTCGTAAGATGCGGGTGATCACGCCTTCTCCAAGCTTGTGTCCCTGATTATCCACAAGAAACACCTCCTCACCTTCCTGCACATCATACTCGATGGGGAGAAAGAGCCAGTTCTTTTTAAAGCTGTATCCAAAAATAGCCAGTCCGGGACATTGATAAACACATTCCATACAACCGATGCACTTTTCAAAGTCGATGGCAGGCACCGTGCTGGTTGAAGTTTTTGTGATGGCTCCGTGCGGACAGGCAAACTCACAGGGGTTGCAGGCAAAGCCATAGAGGCAGTCGATCAGGACGAAAGGTTTTTGGTTCATTCTCTCTGCAGAAGGCAGATAGGGCCTTTCGATAACGCGGGTGGGATGTTGCTGAGAGTCGATATACTCTTTGGAGACCGCCAGGAAAGCATCGTAGTTGTAGCCCTTTCCCATTTCCTGCAGGATCTCGTAGGCGACCTGCTTGCCGCGGAGCACTGCGCTTGTTCCTTCCCCGATACGGATGGCATCGCCGGCACCATAGCACTGACGGCCAAAGATCTCATTGCCCTTGATCAGCAGCTGGTCATCGGAAACCAGGCCTGTGCAGATGTTGATGGCATCGATGTCGTAAATGATTTTCTCTGTTCCCGCGATGGGTTTGAAGTTCTCGGCACGGGCCACCACAGCACCGATGATGCCATCTCTTTTCTCATTGGGGATGGCTTTGAGAAGGATATGGCTGGTCAGCACGGGAATGCCCAGTCGGCGTACCCGGTTGGCCTGTACAGGGAATCCGCCCTCTTCCGGGCGGGCTTCAAGAATGGCCTTGACGCTGGCGCCGGCCTGCATTAGCTGGTAGGAGGTCAGGTAACCGATATTACCTGCACCAACCGTAAGCACTTTCCGCCCCAGCAGGGTGAACTCTGTATTCATCATTTTCTGCACCACTGCGGCGGTGTAGACGCCCGGCAGATCGTCGTTCTCGAAGGTGGGCATAAAGGGGACGGCACCGGTGGCCACAACCAGATGGTCGGCATCAACGAAATAAATCTCATCGGTACGTATATTTTTCACTGCCAGCCGCTTGCCTTCGAGGATATCCCAGACGGTAGAATTCAGGAAGATATCTTCGTGGCTTTCTCCGGCCAGGTTGTGGGCAATTTCAAAGCCGCGGAGGCCGCCGAACTCTTTTTCCTTTTCAAAAAAGAAGAACTGGTGGGTTTGCATCAGGAACTGCCCCCCAATCTCATCGTTGCTGTCGATCACGATATTATCCACCCCGTGTTCATTCAGCAATTCACGGGTTGCCAGTCCGGCCGGCCCTGCCCCCACGATGACCACCGAAGTACGGAATACTTTATAGGGTTCCTGGCGTTCGGGTGCGCGGAGCGGAGGGGTGAATTCGCGTGGGATCTCATCCACGCGTGAGACCTGGTCAATTTTGGTGATGCAAATCCTTTTGATTTCCCCATCCACCAGCATTTCACAGGCACCGCATTTCCCGATACCGCACTCGAGGCTGCGCTCCCGGTTTTTGAGGCTGTGGCTGTGCACCGGATAGCCTGCCTGGTGAAGGGCAGCTGCAATGGTGAAGCCAAGCTTCCCGGTGATGGTCTTTCCGTTGAATTTGAAGGGATGCTCCTCCCTTTGCGGAACATTCAGGATAGGGTGTTTATCTATCGTATACATTTAAGCCTGCTTAATTTTTCAAAAAAACCAACCTTCTGTTATTGTAATAACAATGTGCGGCAAAAATAAGCACATTTTGATACGGAGCGTGAAAGCCAGGTTGGAAAGCGGTGGCAGGTGACTTATTTATTCTGGTTTTACCTAAGGCCTTCTGCCCTGCACCACCCTGTCCGCAGGCAAAGTTCACGGACAGCCGGGATTCCCCTTAAGGGGGGATACAGGGAGGTGTCAATGTCTGAAGGCGCAGCCTGGAGGCAACAAGGGCAACTAATGCGTATTGTTCTACCCCTCTTTTTTCCAGGTTTCTTTCAGGGTGACGGTACGATTGAAAACCATTTTTTCCGCAGTGCTGTCCGGATCAACGCAGAAATAGCCGAGGCGGACAAATTGCACTGATTCACCCACTGTGAGTGAGTGGAGGCCGGGTTCCAGCTTAGCGTGAGGAATCACCTGCAGAGAATCAGGATTGAGAAACTCCAGAAATGGCTTGTCCTTGTGCCCATCAGGGTCAGGGTCCATAAAAAGGCGGTCGTACAGACGAACTTCCGCATCAATGGCGTGCGCGGCAGACACCCAGTGGATGGTGCCTTTTACTTTTCTGCCCACCGCTTTTCCGCTGCGGGTTTCAGGGTCGTAGGTGCAGTGCAGTTCAAGAATGCGGCCGTCTTGATCGTGCAGCACCTTGTCACAACGGATGATGTAGGCACTCTTTAAGCGGACTTCGTTTCCCGGGGAAAGGCGAAAATACTTTCTGGACGGGTTTTCCATAAAATCTTCCCGCTCTATCCAGAGCTCACGGCCAAAAGGCATTTCACGGCTGCCCATCGTTTCGTCTTCCGGATTATTGATCATCTCCAGCATCTCGAACTGATCTTCAGGATAATTGGTGATGATCACCTTAATGGGATCCAGCACTGCCATTACCCTGGCTGCTTTCTTATTCAGGTCTTCCCTGATTGCAAACTCCAGCAAGGCCACATCAATGACATTGTCTCTTTTGGCTACCCCCACCAGGTCGGCGAAACGACGGATGGATGCCGGAGTATAGCCTCGTCTTCTGAGTCCTGATATGGTAGGCATACGCGGGTCATCCCAGCCTTTCACGTGATGATCCTGCACCATCTGAAGCAGTTTTCTCTTACTCATCACGGTATAACTCAGGTTGAGGCGGGCGAACTCTATCTGCCGCGGTCGATAGGCTCCGGGCTCCACCAGCTGATCCAGGAACCAGTCGTATAGCGGACGATGAATTTCAAACTCAAGGGTGCATACCGAGTGGGTAATGCCTTCCAGGTAGTCTGATTGTCCGTGCGCCCAGTCGTACATTGGATAAATACACCATTTGTTTCCGGTACGGTGATGTTCCCTGTGTAGGATGCGGTAGAGGACCGGATCGCGCATATGCATATTGGGAGAGGCCATATCAATGCGGGCCCTAAGCACTCGGCTGCCGTTGGGATACTCGCCGGCTTTCATTCTCCGGAAAAGGTCCAGGTTCTCTTCAGTACTGCGCTGCCGAAAAGGGCTTTCCTCCCCCGGGCGGGTGGGTGTGCCCCTCTGTCCGGAGATGACTTCCTGTGGCTGGTCATCCACATAGGCCTTGCCTGCCTTGATCAGTTGCTCAGCCCATTCATATAACTGCTCAAAATAATCAGAGGCATAACGTGCTTCCCCCTCCCATTCAAAACCCAGCCAGCCAACATCTTCGGTGATGGAATCCACATACTCCTGTTCTTCTTTTTCCGGATTGGTATCGTCGAATCGCAGGTTACACAGCCCATTGTAGCGCTCAGCCAGGCCGAAGTTGAGGCAGATTGATTTGGCGTGGCCGATGTGAAGGTATCCATTGGGTTCGGGCGGGAAACGGGTGTGCACCCTTTTCTCGTTCTTGCCTGCTGCCAGGTCTTTTTCAATGATTTCTTCAATAAAATTCAGGGAGCGGATTTGCTCGTTCTTTTCCGTTACAGGATTTTCCATAATCAGCATTGTTCAGGAACAGCTGCAAAAGTAAGGATAATGCTTGATCAGGAGGTGGAAATCCCTCTCTGGCCCGATGCAGGCGAGACTCTGCCAGGAGGTTATATTCATAGGGGCCTGCCCGGCAGCAAGCCTCAGGCTTTCCTCCACGTAATAATGGCCTCCGATAACTGCCGGGTAGCCTGCTCTACTTTTGAACGGGGGCAGGCCAGGTTGATGCGCTGATACCCCTTGCCTCCTTCCCCGAACATCGGCCCATCGTTCAGCCCCAGTCCGGCCTTAAAGATCATAAAATCTTTCAGCTCCTGCTCCTCCATCCCCAAGCCGCGGCAATCCAGCCAGGCCATATAAGTGGCTTCCGGCCTGATCATCCTTATCTCCGGGATATGAGACTTCAGAAAATGATCCAGATAGTTCACATTGCCTTGTACATATTGCAGCATCTGTCTGCGCCATTCGTCCCCCTGGCGGTAAGCTGCTTCGGCGGCTACTGTCCCGAAGATATTGCCCATCCCTGCGTGCAGCTGTTCGAGGGTGGTATTGAATCTTTTCCGCAGTTTCTCGTCAGAGATGATCACGTGGGAAGTGGCCAGCCCGGCCAGGTTAAATGTTTTGGAAGGAGCCATACAGGTGATGGTCTGTGCCGCTATTTCCGGTGAAAGACTGGCCAGCGGGATATGGCTGTGTCCGGGAAGCACAAGGTCACAATGGATCTCATCCGACACCATCAGGATCTGGTGTTCCAGGCAAATATCGGCCAGCTCCCTCAGCTCCTTTTCTGTCCAGGCACGCCCTACAGGATTATGGGGATGGCAGAGAAAAATCATCCGGGTTTGATCATCAATCCGTGATTTCAGTTGCTCCAGATCCATCACATACTGCCTTCCTTTTCTGAACAGAGGATTGCGAAGAAGGCGTCGTCGGTTCTGTTTAACAGAAGAGAAAAAGGGGAAATAAACCGGAGGCTGGACGATGACTTTATCTCCCGGTTCGGTGAAAGTCATCACCAGCATCGACAGGGCGGGGACCACCCCCGGGGAGAAGAGGATACAGTCTTTGCTGATTTCCCAATTATGACGGGCTTTCACCCAGTCGACCAAAGCCTGTTGATATCCTTCCCCGCGAACAGAATAACCCAGGACCTCGTGTTTGGCACGCCTCCGGATGGCCTCCATAACAAAGGCAGGGGTTTTAAAGTCCATATCCGCCACCCACATCGGAAGGACGTCTTCTTTCCCGAACAAGGTTTTCCTCAGATCATACTGCACACTGTCTGTACCGCTTCTTTCTATGATTTCATCAAAATTCCACTCCATCCTGCTTCTTGTTTTACTTGCAACATACAAAGGAAAGGATTCCATACATTTGTCCAATGCACAGCCCACGTCATCCACTCAAGATGCTGGCTGGTCAGACAGCCGTTTATGGGATGGGAACCATTGTTCCCCGCCTGCTTAACTATCTCCTGCTGACGCCTTTCTACACCCGTGTTTTCCAGCAGGGCGAATACGGGATGGTGACGGAATTGTACGCTTATGTAGCCTTCCTGATGGTTTTACTGACCTATGGTATGGAGACTTCTTTTTTCCGTTTTGCCGACAGCAGCAAGGGAGAGGGAACAGAAAACAAGGTATATACCACCGCCCTGACTGCCTTGCTCTTTACTTCCGGGTTTTTTATTCTGCTGATGGGGCTGTTCTACCGTGATGTGGCCGGATGGATTGAATACAGCGCCAATCCGGAATACATCATTTTGTTCAGTCTGATAGTGGGGATAGATGCCTTTGCCGCCCTGCCTTTTGCCCGGCTCCGTCAACAGAACCGGGCCTTGCGTTTTGCCAGCATCAAAGTGGTCAATGTATTGGTGAACATCGGCTTTAACCTCTTTTTTCTGGTTGTTTGTCCGCGTTGGCTTGCAGCCCATCCGGAGGGCTGGCTCAGCGGCATATATGATCCCGGATTCGGGGTGGGCTATGCCTTCCTGGCCAACCTCATCGCCACCCTGGTCACTTTTCTCTTGCTGATCCCGGATTTCACCGGGCTGCGCTGGGCTTTTGATATCAGTCTTCTGAAAAAAATGCTCCGCTACGCCCTGCCTTTGCTGATTGTCGGATTGGCGGGGATGGTGAATGAGGTATCCGACAAGCTATTGTTAAAGCATCTGCTCCCCAATCCTGATACTGCCCTGGCTCAGTTGGGTGTTTATGGTGCCAACTACAAGCTGGCGGTCTTGATGACCCTTTTTATTCAGATGTTTCGCTATGCCGCCGAACCTTTTTTCTTTTCCCAGGCCCGGGAGCTCAAAGCCCGCGAAACCTATGCCCTGGTGATGAAGTATTTCATCCTCTTCGGATGGCTGATCTTCCTGGGGGTGATGCTTTTTCTGGATGTGGTTAAGTTTTTTATCGGCCCCGATTTTCGCGACGGACTGCATATTGTACCCATCGTATTGCTGGCCAATTTGTTCCTTGGGGTGTTCTACAATCTGTCGGTCTGGTATAAGCTCAATGATCTCACCCGTTACGGTGCTTTGCTGGCTGTACTGGGATCACTGATTACCCTGGGAATGCTTTTCACCCTCATCCCTCTGATCGGTTACCGGGGTGCGGCCTGGGCCCATTTTGCCTGCTATGGGACAATGATGGTATTGTCGTATTTCTGGGGAAAAAAGCATTACCCCATCCCTTATGATTTACGCGGCATCGGATTCTATAGCCTGCTCGCCCTGGGTATCTATGCCCTGAGCGAAGCCCTGCCTGTTCCGGGATTGATTATGCCTGTGATGGTAAATGGCGTGTTGCTGATTGGTTTTGCGGGGGTGGTATGGATCAGAGAGAAGAAAGGGTTTTTATGAGCCGAAACTTGCTTCGATCCGAAGGAAGAACACAGACTGTAGTAGGCCCATTCTTTGATCCCTTTCCCAGATTGTTTCCCGATTGAGCCAATACCATTCAGAGGAAATGCATCCTGGATTGATGAGGCGCCCTTTGTCAGCAGGCAGTTTATTGGTAAGCAGGGGCCAATCCTGCCCCAACAAAACCAATCACTTTCGCATAGCCTGAAGCTTGCCGTAGGTCAGGCTTCTCCAAAGCCATTCGAAGGGTCCGAACTGAAAATGGGTAAACCACCATCGGCTGAAGAATACTTGTCCTGCAAAGATCAGGATGGTCAAAACAATACCCTGCCAGACAGCCACCTTCCCATATAAACCCAAGCCGTATGAATGGAAGAGGGCTGCACCAAGGATGGACTGAAGCAGGTAGTTCGTGAGAGCCATCCTGCCTATGGGAGCGAAATACCTTGTAAAAAAACCGCCCCTGCCCCAGATATACAAAATTGCTATTCCGGATACATAACATAAGCCCAGTGAAAGCCCGCCAAATGTGTGCATAGTCATAAACAATAAGGACCATCCATCCGGGATACTCTGAACCGCATATCGGGATGCAATAAGGTACAGGGTATTGGTAATCAGTCCCAGGGCTAAACTCCACCAAAAGAGCTTCCGGAAAAGGGGAAGATAGTTTGGATAGTTTGCCACAATGCCTCTGCGGGCAATCAGGAGTCCAAATAAAAACATCGCCAGAATGAGCGGGCAGAAAAAGAACAAACTGCCGCTGAGCAAGCTGAGGAACTCTTCTATTCTGACCGCAATGATCTCGGCAAAGCCGGCTGTGGAATATACCAAAGTGGCCCGCTCAACCAACTCGCTTATCACCAAAGTGTTTTCACGGAACTGGGCGTCTATTTCCGGTTTAACCTCGGGAATCTGAGAAAAGAGGACAACAAGCGAAGTCATTATTGTGAGCAGTATTGTGGGGAGCAATGTTAAGCCAAGCAGCCACTTTACAATCTTTTTATCGGAGGCATTCCGGAACAGGATCAATACAAATCCGAACAGTGCATAATAAAGCAGGATATCCCCTGCCCAGAGCAGAACAATATGGGCTACACCGAAAAGGAAGAGAAAGAAGAGCCTCCTGCTGAAAACGGGCAGAATATTGTTTCCGTAGTCCTTGCCTTTGCTCAGGAAAATGAAGAACCCAAAACCAAACAGCATTGAGAAGATCACATAAAATTTGCCTTCGAAGAAGAACATAATGAATGATTTCGCAATGATGTCATCAAGGGATGCATCGGGTCTTGCCCCCAGCAATATCGCAGTCATTGGCTCATACATATATGGCATATTCACCATCAGAATGCCCAGGAGGGCAAAACCTCTTACTGCATCGATCAAGTCAATTCTTTCGGTTTGCTTTAGCGGACGGTAATTCATCAATGTGGGTTTGTTGCAGATCAAAAATAATTCTTTTTGAATTCGCAGCCGCCTCACCTCAAAGCAAAGTGCCTGCGCTTCATTTGCCTTGTTTTGGTCAGAGGCAGATTTCGGGCAGGCCTGCCCATTGAGCCTGTGGATAGTCATAAGGGGATGATGCCTGAAAGCGCATCTTCCTTTTTTTGTCGCTCATACTTGAATATTTACATACATTTGCGGCGTTTAATCAAAACCCTATCCACTTAGCACGCGTAGTATTATGGAACACGGAGGTTTAGAAAGTATGCCTTTATGGTTGTCGATCCCTTTTGGCATTATGCTCTTGTTTATTGCCATAGGGCCACTGTTTTTTCATCATTGGTGGGAACAAAACAGGAATAAGCTCATTGTTTCACTCGTCCTGGGTATTCCTGTTTCCATTTACCTGATTTTCAATGGACTCACCCACGCCCTGATGCACCAGATCCTGTTTGACTATGTGCCCTTCATTATCTTGCTCGGTGCACTCTTCGTCATTACGGGGGGTATTCACCTGAAGGGAGATATTCAGGCCAGGCCATCGATCAATACCCTGTTCCTGGCCATTGGTGCAGTGCTGGCGTCCTTTATGGGTACTACAGGTGCTGCGATGCTATTGATCCGGCCGGTCATTAAAACCAATTCGCAACGCAAGTTCAAAGTTCACACCATCTTGTTCTTTATCGCCATTGTGGCCAATGTGGGTGGTATGCTTACTCCTCTGGGTGATCCGCCCCTCTTCCTGCTCTATCTGCGCGGAGCACCCTTTGGCTGGTTCTTTGGCCTGATCGGGGAATGGTTTATCGCCAATGCGATTTTACTGATCGTCTATTACCTTGTGGACTCCTATTATTACAAGAAGGAAAAACTGAAGGATCTGGTGCGGGATGAGGTTGAAATCCAGCCCATTCGGATAAAAGGCAGTTTCAATTTTTTCTTTCTGTTCGGCGTGGTTCTTTCTGTAGCCTTCCTCAACGAGCATTACATTCACGCCATCCACGACAATCATAATATTGCCTTTGTCCGCGAAGCCGTGATTCTACTTATGGCTGGCATAGCATACGCTGTGACGAACAAGAATATGCGTTACATTGAAAACAAATTTACCTGGCATCCCATAATCGAAGTGGCTTTCCTATTCCTCGGCATCTTCGTTACGATGGTCCCGGCACTCATTTATTTGAAAGAGAATGCGGCATCTTTCGGACTGAGCACTGCCTCGCAGTTTTATTATGCCACAGGTGCTTTGAGTGCTTTCCTCGACAATGCTCCTACGGCGGTATCCTTCCACAATCTGGCTTTGGGGATGATCGATACCTTCCCCGGGGCCCATCTGGTAGCCGGTATTCCTGAGGTATTGCTGACTGCGATCAGTCTGGGGGCAGTCTTGTTTGGTGCGATGACATACATCGGCAATGGCCCCAACTTTATGGTTAAAGCCATTGCAGAAGAAAACGGGTATAAGATGCCTTCCTTCTTCGGGTATATGTTCAAATTCTCGCTGGTGGTATTGCTGCCCATCTATATCATATTACAGCTGATTTTCCTCTAGAGATCCGGATTGATTAAAAAAGAGACAAGCGGACTGATAAGGGACTGCTTGTCTTTTTTTATGCTATTCCCAAAGCAAAGCAACGAAGAATAAGGCGGCACTGCTGCCGTGGTTTCATTTGGGAAGGGATCCAATACAGGTCATTTTCCCACAGCTTCCTTTGAGCCGCCTTATGGTTTTTGAAACAAGGCTTGGTCCAACTCAGGATTGATTTCCACTTTTCCGGTGGTGATCAGCATCACCGTTTGCCCGTTCAATTTGCTTTCGATGCGCATCGGGAATTGTATGCCGCCAAATATCCGGAAATGATCGAAGTAGGTCATTGAAATCACTTCCTGTCCGCTCATATAGCTTACATCTTTTTGGGCACGCAACAGAAAATCGTCCGTATCGATATACAGGTAGGAGATCAGGGCCTGGTTTCCGCTTTCCAGCACTTTGATCCGGTGCATTTCGCGGTTCAGTACTTTTTCTTTTCCTTCCAGGCTCACTTGCCGGCCCTTTTCCTTCCATTGGTGGAGCAGGCCTTCGAGGGAGGCCTGGCGCTGGAGGCTCTGTACCTGTTCAGGGCTCAGCGGTCTGGGTTCCCTGGAGCCGCTCAGGGGCATAATCATCCAGCCTTCCTGTCCGCTTACCACCTGAATGATCTTTTGCCCGTTCAATTCTACTTCCATCCTGATTTTCCCTGAAGCATCCACGATCTGTTTCACCGGGCCACTGGTGCCGGCCATATCCGCCTTTCCGCTCAGGGTATAGGATTTCAGGTCTTTCACCTTGTTGATACCGGTGGCTTCGAGGTGTTTTTTTACTATCTCTTCCAGCTCCTGCGCCGGCAGCCAGCCAGCGAGAAGGAGGCACAGAAGAATACATAGGCTTCGAGCTAGTTTCATCGCATTTTGGTTTTAATGAGTGATCAAAAAAGTGGCCAGTACCCCCAGTGCAAATCCGCTTCCGCCCCAGATAATGGATCTTCGATGCTGTTGCTTTTGGGCTATTCTCAGTTCGCTGGCGATGGATGCGCTTCGCTGGCGTTCAGCATCAATGCCATCCCTGACCTCTGACAGGGCCTGCCGCAATCCCTGGATCTGGGACTCCTGCTTGTCGAGGGTTTTGCGATAAGCCTCTTCCAGGGCATCATAATCGCTTTGCATCTGCCTGCCGCTGGATGTGATTTGATGCAGGGATTTTTCGAGCCCTGAGAGTTCGGCAAAGAGGCGGGTGGTATCCCAGGCCAGGATGAGCTGTACGGCCTCTTCATAAAGCTGGAGCCGGGCCGGGGTGATGATCCAGAGGCTGTCGCAGGGATGCTGAAACACTTCTCCCTTCAACCAGAGCCGGGGTGAAGGCGTTTCCCCGCATTCGCCCGGCTTAAAAAGGGGGTTCTGCCCCTGCAGTGAGGGTAGATGCAGCATACTGAGGAGAAGGATAAGGAAAAGGCTGTATCTCATTTTTCTAGTGCTCTGAGTTGATCCTGCAATTGACTGATTTCTTCCCACTGCGTTTGCATTCTGGCCTGTAGCCTTTGGAGTTTCACAAAGGCTGAATCCAGATCCTGCAAAAAGTCGTCCCGATGGTTGTCTGCATTCTGGCGCAGCTGGCTCATTTCTCTGCGGCTGCTTTCCAGGCGGGCCATCGCTGTGTCCAATGAAAGTTGAGCCGCCTCCAGCCGGTGAATAATGCTTCCCAGTTGTGTTTCCATAGTCTGCAGTTCGCGGCGGGCGTCCCTGAGCCGGTGATGGGTGAACAGCAGGGAATAGGCAAAATACAAGAGGAGGATAAACAAAACCAGAGGCAGGACTGTTTTTAACCATTTCATAGGTGGAATCTTAGATATAATGTGTGCTTGCTGTGTGCAGCACTGCAAGGTACGCAGCTTCTGAGAAATAGAAAAAGCGAAAGCATAGCGATCTTTCGGCAAAACTTCGTAAAATTGCAGCGATTTCTGGAACGTCTTGAGCCTCGGGAAATATGATTATAAAAACCTGGTTTAGAAAGCTATCCATAATTGCCCCTATCGTTTTGGGTGCCCTGTTATTGTGGCCGCAGCCTGCCGAGGCTCTGGCTGCCGGAGCCAAAGAGGCGCATTCTGACGGGCATAAGGAGAAAAAGTTTGATGTCAGTGGGATGATCCTCCACCATATTCTGGATGCCCACGAGTGGCACATTGCCACGATCGGGGATAAGCATATAAGCATCCCCTTACCCGTCATTCTCTACGACAGGGAGGAGAAAAAATGGGTAAGCTTCAGTTCATCCCATTTTCATCACGGATACGAAGCTTACCGGGGGTATATGATTTCCCACGAGGCTCCCAATAATGGAAAAATTGTGAAAGTGGTGCCCGGCACTAAGGAGATAGATTCAAGCGCCAGTCTTCCCCTGGATTTTTCCATAACTAAGAATGTTCTCAGCATTTTTCTCAGCATCATCTTTCTGAGCTGGCTTTTTATCAGCATTGCCCGGCGCTATACCCGCAACACTCAGGCTGCGCCGCGCGGGGTTCAGAATTTTTTGGAGCCACTGATCCTTTTCCTGCGCGATGAATTGGCTATCCCATCCATAGGGGAGAAGAAGTACGAACGCTTTATGCCTTTTCTGCTGACGCTTTTCTTCTTTATCTTCTTCAATAATCTGCTGGGGCTGATTCCCATCTTTCCGGGTGGGGCCAATGTAACCGGGAACATCACCGTGACATTGGTTCTGGCTCTTTTTACTTTTGCGATCACGAATTTCAGTGGCAACAAGGCCTACTGGATGCACATTTTTAACGCCCCGGGTGTGCCCTGGTGGCTTAAGTTTCCTTTGCCCCTCTTGCCCATTGTGGAGTTGATCGGGGTACTGACCAAGCCTTTCGTCCTGATGGTGCGTCTTTTTGCCAACATCTCTGCCGGACACATCATTATACTGGGCTTCTTCAGCCTGATTTTTATCTTCGGAGAAATGGCTCCAAGCCTGGGCTACGGAGTATCTGTTCTTTCGGTGGCCTTTGCCATCTTTATGAATTTCCTTGAGTTCCTGGTGGCCTTCATCCAGGCTTATGTATTCACCCTTCTCTCTGCCCTTTACTTTGGATTGGCTACGGAGGAGCACGCACATTAATTCTGTTACGATTCTATAAAAATTCAATTATTCACCAAAACAACGAAGTTATGTCACTTTTAACCATTCTCTTGCAGGTAGCTACAGATCTGACCCCCCTGGCCAAGGTGGGTGCCGGGATCGGTGCCAGTATTGCCGCCATCGCTGCCGCTTACGGTATCGGTAATATCGGCCGTGGTGCTTTGGAATCCATCGCCCGTCAGCCAGAGGCCGCCGGCGATATCCGGTCGAATATGATCATTGCCGCGGCGCTCATTGAGGGAGTTGCCTTCTTTGCGATTGTGGTGTGTTTCCTTATCCTTTTCCTGTAAGAAAGCCATCCCTTATCCGGTATCCGGGCGATTGAACCGGATGCCGGGTTTTTGATAATTTTATCACAGCACAATATATGGAACTAATTAGCCCTGGAATAGGCCTGATGTTCTGGATGTCCCTGGCTTTTGGCCTGGTCCTTTTCATTCTGCGCAAATTCGCCTGGAAACCCATCCTGAAAGCACTCAAAGAAAGGGAGGAAGGCATTGACAATGCCCTGCACGCTGCCGACAGAGCCAGAGAGGAGATGCAGCAGTTGCAGGTAGACAATGAGAAGTTACTGATGCAGGCAAGAGAGGAACGGGATGTCATCCTGCGCGATGCACGCAGTGTGAGAGAAAAAATGATGGAAGAGTCTCGCCTGAAAGCCAATGAGGAGGCCAATCGTATTGTGGCCGCCGCAAGGGAAAGCATCGAGAACGAAAAACTGGCAGCCATCACCGACCTGAAGAATCAGCTCGCATCCCTGTCGATAGAGATCGCAGAAAAGGTATTGCGTGAAAAACTGTCGGACGACCCCAAACAGCAGGAATTGGTGAAGCGCTTGCTCAAAGATGTAACATTTAACTAATCCCAACTGATGAGTAGCGGCAAGGTTGCAACGAGATATGCAAAAGCTTTTTTCCAACTGGCACTGGAACAGGGGCTGGTGGAGGAAACCCGCAATGATATGATGCTGGTTTCATCCGTAGTGGAGGAAAACAAATCCCTGCGCCAGCTTCTGAAAAGCCCCTTAGTTAAACTGCCTAAAAAGAAGGCTATCCTGACCGCCCTCTTTGGAGATCATTGCCAGGTATTGAGTTTGTCGTTTATGAAACTCCTGGTAACCAACAGCAGAGAGGCTTTTCTGGGCGATATCACCTCGGCTTATGAAGCTGTTTATCGTCAGCACAAAGGCATCATCTCGATGAAGCTTATCACGGCCACACCGCTCCATCCCGAGCTGAAAGCCGCGCTTTTGGAACAAATCAGGACTGATCTTAATGCTGAGATATGGATGGAAGAGGAAATCGATCCGGATCTGATCGGAGGCTTTGTGCTGCGCTTTGAAGACCGGAAGTACGATGCAAGCCTGGCGCGTGAGCTGGTGAAGCTCAAAAAGAAATTTGATAGTAATCTTTATGTGAGAATGTTTTAAAGCATAGATATGGCACAAATCAAACCTGCCGAGGTAACGGCGATATTGAGGCAGCAACTGGCCGGATACCGTGATGAAAAACAACTGGAGGAAACCGGTACCGTACTCCAGGTAGGCGATGGCATCGCACGCGTCTTCGGCCTGACCAATGTCCAGTCGGGGGAGATGGTAGAATTTGAAAAAACCGGACTGATGGGCATTGCCCTCAACCTGGAGGAAGACAATGTGGGTGTCGTTCTGCTTGGAGATGCCGGGCATACCCAGGAGGGGGATACCGTAAAGCGGACCCGCCGCATCGCCTCCATCCGCGCCGGAGATGGCCTGCTGGGCCGGGTAGTCAATACCCTGGGAGAACCACTGGACGGCAAAGGAGACATCAAAGGGGAACGTTTTGAGATGCCCCTGGAACGAAAAGCCCCCGGCGTCATCTTTCGCCAGCCGGTGAATGAACCACTGCAAACCGGGATCAAAGCCATAGATGCAATGATTCCCATTGGGAGAGGACAACGTGAGCTGATCATCGGCGACCGCCAGACCGGAAAATCCTCCGTCGCCATCGATACCATCATCAATCAGCGCGAATTCTTTGAGCGCGGAGAACCCGTCTATTGTATATATGTAGCGATCGGACAAAAAGGATCGACCGTGGCCAATATTGTTAAAACACTGGAGGATCACGGAGCCCTGCAATATACCGTAGTGGTGGCTGCTACAGCCTCTGATGCTGCAGCAATGCAGTTCTACGCCCCCTTCACCGGAGCTGCCATCGGAGAATATTTCCGCGATACCGGCCGACCGGCCCTGGTGGTATATGATGACCTGAGTAAACAGGCTGTGGCCTATCGTGAAGTTTCCCTCCTGCTGCGGCGTCCGCCCGGCCGGGAAGCCTATCCCGGAGATGTCTTTTATCTCCATTCCCGCCTGCTGGAAAGGGCGGCGAAGATCAATGAAACCGATGCCATTGCCCGCAGTATGAACGACCTGCCGGAAAGCCTCAGGGATAAGGTGAAAGGAGGAGGATCACTAACGGCCCTCCCCATCATCGAGACCCAGGCCGGAGACGTATCTGCCTATATCCCGACCAATGTCATCTCCATCACCGATGGACAGATTTTCCTCGAAACCAATCTCTTCAATGCCGGTATCCGCCCCGCCATCAATGTCGGTATCTCCGTCTCCCGCGTCGGTGGATCGGCACAGATCAAATCAATGAAAAAAGTGGCGGGAACCCTGAAGCTTGACCAGGCTCAGTACCGTGAGCTGGAAGCCTTTGCCAAATTCGGTTCCGACCTGGATGCCTCCACCAAGGCTGTCATCGACAAAGGCGCCCGCAATGTGGAGATACTCAAGCAAGGCCTGCACAGTCCGATGGAAGTGGAAAAGCAAATTGCCATCATCTTCTGTGGTACCCGCGGCCTGCTACGCAATGTGCCCCTGACCTCTATCAGAGATTTTGAGGATGAGTTCCTGCATCATCTGGAAACCACGCATCCCGAATTGCTGCAGCATCTCAAGAAGGGGGTGATCAATGATGAGATCACGGCAAGCCTGGAAGCCACCGCCCGGGAGATTGCCGCGCGATATGAAACCAAATAGTATACAGGGCCCACACCCAAAGTGCTAAGCCTATGCCCAACCTGAAAGAAGTTCGTACCAGGATCGCCTCCATCAAATCTACCCAGCAGATTACTGCGGCGATGAAGCTGGTGGCGGCCTCCCGGCTTCGGAAAACCCAGAATGCCATCCTCAAACTGCGCCCTTATGCAGAGAAGCTGAAGGAGATTTCAGCCAACCTGAGCAGCAGTGAGCAGGAAGGGAACAGCCTGGCTATAGTGCGCCCCGCTGAGAAAATCCTCATCGTAGCCCTCTCCTCCAACAGAGGCCTTTGCGGTGCTTTCAACACCAACGTCATCCGGCGGGTACGCCAGCTCATTGAAGGAGAATTCGCTGAACAGCACGCCAGGGGGGATCTCAAACTGATTACCATTGGAAGAAAAATCAGTGAGCATTATATCAAAAGACAGTATCCTGTACTGGAACGCCACGATGATGTTTATCATAACCTGAGCTTTGAACAGGCCGCTCCCCTCGCTGAAAAGCTGATGGAACAGTTTAATCGGCAAGAATATGACCGGATTGTCTTGGTTTACAATCAGTTTAAGAATGCTGCCGTACAGAAGACGGTGGACGAGGTGTATTTGCCCGTAGCATCTGAAAAAGAAGAAAGCGATACGGCCATCGAAGATTTTATCCTCGAACCGGATAAAGAAACCATCCTGCAGGAGTTGATCCCCAAAATTCTGAAGATACAGTTCTACAAAGCGCTGCTGGACAGCTTTGCCTCAGAACACGGCGCCCGTATGACCGCAATGCACCAGGCCACCGAAAATGCCAAGGATATTCTCAGGGAACTGAACCTTTCCTATAATAAGGCACGCCAGGCTACCATCACCAAGGAAATCCTGGAAATTGTCAGCGGTGCCAATGCACTGCGGGAGGGGCAGTAGAGAAGATACGGACTTGAATTAAACAAGGCAGCCTTTTGCTTGTTATTCCCTTGAACCCATAAAAATTAAGGACAATGCTTTCGAAGAAAATTGAAAAGGCCCTGAATCACCAGATTACCGTCGAAGAACATTCTTCCCGCATCTACCTGGCTATGGCCGTTTGGTGTGAAACCAAAGGATACCCAGGCGCTGCCCAATTCCTCTATGCTCAGTCGGATGAGGAAAGAATGCATATGCTTAAACTGGTGCATTATGTGAACGACAGGGGAGGAAAGGCTGCCGTGGCCGCCCTGGAAGCCCCCTCCGATGAGTATGGCAACCTGCACGATCTGTTCAAAGCAGTGTACAAGCACGAACAGTTTGTAAGCAGCGAAATCAATAAGGTGTACGGAGTCGCCCTGGAGGAAAAAGATTATACCACTGCCCAGTTTATGCAATGGTATATCGAAGAACAAATTGAAGAAGAAAGTACGATGCAGGGCATCCTGGATAAGATGGAACTGGCCGGAGGTGAAAAGGGCGGTATCTTCCACATCGACAAGGAATTGTCGGCAATGGCCGCAGCCGGCCCTGCCCAATGATTCTATCTTTCCTGCGAATTTATTAAGGCTGTCCCCATAAGACAGCCTTTTTTGGCAGCATATTTGCTAATAGCTGTCTTCAAAATATAAAAAGAAGATGAAAACAATTACCCGCACACTGATTCTTTCCTTTTTCCTCTTTGCAGGATTACAGCTGAAAGCACAAAGCATTCCCAATGCAAGTTTTGAGAACTGGACCACCGACAGCGTAGTGGGAATGGCCGGTACGGTCTATTTTGACCATCCCGTTGATTGGATGCCCTTCACCTCTATGTTTAATGCCCTTTTTGGAGGAAGCATCAATCTGTATCAATCGTCCAGTAGCTTTGGTTTTGGAAATTCAGCGGTGATGATAGAAACTGACCTCGACAGCAACGGTGCCGACCTGATTTCTATCTTCCCTATTAGTACGGTCCCTCCCAAGCTCTATGGATATTACAAATATGAAGGCAGCCCTTCTGAGGCGGCTTCCGTAAATGCATTCTTCTTTCACTATGATGCGGTTAATGATTCCAATATTCTGGTTGCCCAGGGCACGGAGTTGCTCAGCAGTTTTCCGACAAGCTACACCCAGTTTGAAGTGGACATCACCCCAATTGTAGCCCTGAGCCCGGATACCGTCTTTATCTTCATTGAGTATCTCTATGATACGCCGGGAAACCGTTTCTATGTGGATGCGCTTTCCTTCGACCCAAGCACCGGCATCGAGGCTCCGCTCGCCCTGCCTGAACTCAGTGTTTACCCGCTTCCTTTTGAGAATGAACTGAACGTGGAATGGGATGCCATAGCCGGACAAACCTATCAACTCAGCCTGATGTCGCTGACCGGACAGAAAGTATGGGAAGACGAAAGCCGGCAGGGTAGAGTGAGCATTGCTACCTCAGGTATGCCCAAGGGGATTTATATTCTGCAGTGGAGTGACGGGAACCGTGTACAAACCCGGAAGCTCATTCGCTAACAAAAGAATAATTTTTGGAAGATAAGATGATAGAATCGCAGGACAGGATGCGTATCTGGCTTTGGCCATTGCTGCTCGGAGCAGTACTGGGGCTGGGCCTCCTGGCCGGACAATACCTGAGCCGGAACCATACAGCAAGCGCACAACAAGTTGGGATTCAGGGAGCCTACGATAAAATTCAGGATGTGCTGAACTATATCAGCAATGCTTATGTGGATACGGTAAACCCTGCCAGGCTGAGTGAGGATGCCATCGTAGCCCTGCTGACAGAACTCGATCCGCACAGTGTTTTTATCCCTGCAGAAGACTATCACACGATGAACGACCCTTTGCTGGGAAAGTTCGAAGGGATTGGCGTGCAGTTTAATATGCAGGAGGACACCATTATGGTGCTGCACGTCATTCCCGGAGGACCTTCGGAAAAGGCTGGCCTCCAGGATGGAGACCGCATTGTGAAAGTGGACGGGGAAACAGTAGCCGGGAAGAACCTCAGCACAATGGATGTGATGCGCTTATTGAAAGGAGACAAAGGAAGTATCGTGGAGCTGGATATTGCCCGGCGGGGTTTTGAAGACCTGATCCCGTTCACCATCGTGCGCGACGTCATCCCTACCTATAGCATCGATATTTCTTTTATGCCCGAAGCAGGGATTGGCTATATCAGGCTGAGCCGCTTCTCAATGACCACCGTCAAAGAATTTTCATCTGCACTGGACAAGCTGATGGATGAGGGAATGGAAAAACTTATCCTGGACCTGAGAGGGAACAGCGGAGGTTACCTGGATGCAGCCATCGCCCTGGCAGATGAACTGCTGGAAGCGGGTAAGCTGATTGTCTATACCGAAGGAAGGGCACGCCCTAAACGCTTCTTCTATGCCACTGAAAAGGGTCGCTTTAAAAACCAGGAACTCTGTATCCTGATCGATGAAGGCTCTGCCTCTGCCAGCGAAATCGTGGCCGGAGCTGTCCAGGACAATGACCGGGGAATGATCCTTGGCAGGCGTAGTTTTGGAAAAGGTTTGGTGCAGGAACAGCTCAATTTCCCCGATGGTTCCGGGGTGCGCCTGACCGTGGCCCGCTATTATACCCCAACAGGACGCTCCATCCAAAGACCCTATGAAAATGGAAGCAGGGAATACCACGCCGATCTGATGGCTCGCTTTCACGGAGGCGAAATGTCAAACCCGGACAGCATTCATAATGTGGATTCTCTTCAGTATGTTACGCCGGAAGGCAAAATAGTGTACGGCGGTGGAGGCATCAGCCCTGACGTGTTTGTGGGACTGGAACAGGATGAAAGATACCGCTATTACAATCAACTTGTGCAGCGTGGCCTTATCTACCGCTTCGCTTTTCAATACACCGATAAAGAACGCCCACGATTACTCGAATTCGGTGATCACCAAGCTTTTACGAGTAGATTTCAAATCAGGGATGCACTCTTTAATGATTTTCTGGAATTCTGCCGCAAGGAAGGATTAGAAGTTGACCCTGAAGGACTTGATTTTGGCCGGGAAAGAATAAAAGGTCTGATGAAGGCCTATATCGCCCGCAATGTCTATGGGGACGAAGGCTTTTATCCGATCTACCTGAAAATGGACACCGTTTATCTTAAAGCCCTGGAGATGATTATGGATCCCAAATCCGAGGATTCATCTGTATAATCATTGTATTGAAGCTTGTGAAAGACATCCTGCTACAGATATGAACGGATGCCGCTGCCCATAAAGCAACTTCAAGCATAAAATTTGTTTAATATGTGAAGAAAAGTATATGAAAATCCGCACTATATTTGCCGCGTAAATCATAAGCCTTTCAAAAATGAAGATGAACCGCAAAATTGCTTTGCTGAACCTTTTGCTTGCCTTTGGGATTAGTGTGTTTGGCCAGGTTACATTACGGCCCTATGTGGGATTGAACAGCCCCACAATGACCAAGGAACTGCTGGATGAATCCGAGTTTGAATCCAATTTCGGGTTTCAGGCAGGAATAGATGTGCAGTTCGGGGAAAAGGTATACGTTCAGCCGGGCCTGCAAATCGAAGCCTTGTCGAACACCAAGGTATTCCTCCCGGATGCAGCACCCGGTCTGAGTAGTTTCGACATCAAGAGAACCTATCTGCGCATCCCTTTGATGGTGGGATATCATTTTGGCAATGACGAAAGCTTCTTTGATATCCGCCTCTTCACCGGACCCAATGCCGCTTTTAAAGTCGGGGGCTCTGTGAGCAGTGCGGATGGAGTCATTAAGGACCTCAATATTGATGAAGAACTTTCAAACCTCATTCTCGGATGGAATGGCGGTGTGGGCATCGACTTCCTTTCAATCTTTTTTGTGGATATAGGATATCAGATAGGCTTGAGCGATGTATTCAAGGAAACCGAAGGTCTCAATTCAGGGGTCAGGAACAATGTATTCTATGCCAATGGCGGACTGAAGTTCAGGCTCTAAGCCACCGTATTCCTGTTTATCAGAAAGAAACCGGGGGCCGTTCTTCCGGTTTTTTTATGCCCCACCCTCAGCAGCAGATTGGAGGCAATGTGCGACGAAGGCTTCTGGTAAGCCGGTGGCCCCCAATATCTCCTCCTGGCTCATCCCTTCCGCCTTCAGGCGTTGCACCAGGTGCTCCATCGATTCTCCGACTTCGATGATATGCCGGTCAGGATCATAAAAGCGGATCACCTGCTGGCGCCAGGGCTGTTCTCTCAGAGGATGGACCAACGCGACGCCTTCGGCCTCAAGCCTGGAAGCCAGATCCTCCAACGCATTGTCCTCAAAATATAATTCTCCAGTATTCCCACCGAAACAAATCTCCTTCCCATCGATCAGCTGCCGGTAATGCGCCGCCTTGTGCAGGGCAAAGTCCCCTTCGAAAGTGATATTCTCTCCAAAATCCATCTTGACTTTCTGGCCCAGGATTTCTTCGTAGAACCGCCTTGAGCGTGCCACATCATCAACAGCGAGAAGACAACAAATGAACTTCATACAAATGATATTAAGAAAAACCTATTAATCACGGAGGTTTGCCCTCCTTTTTGCTTTGGAACAAAGATAAATCGGACCACCGGAATAGGAATTCCCAGATCGGTCTCACACCTGATGCCCTGCCGGAGTGTTTCAATACTATACAGGCATTCGCTTACCTGAATCTTGCAGGCTCGTTTCCCTAAAAATATCCGAATCCGGATAAATTATGATCATCGAATAATGGCCCTTGTCAAGACAAAACTTCTTATATGTCTGATAAACAGCGGGTAAAAAATACTGGCACAAAACTCGTAATAGGCGACCCGGTCGATTATCGTGAATTTACTTGTTCTAACACACTTTTTCGGAGGAAAAAATATGAAAAGCGTATTACTCTCTTTACTTTCGATGGTGCTCATCTCGAGCGCCTTTGCCGCTGCGGATGAAGCAGATGCCGTCAAAGAAGCAATCAAAAAATCATACGTAGAATCTATTCATAACTGGAAGAACCTGGATAATATCGACAAGGGATTTCATCCGGGATTTGAGTTATTGGGTTTACGTCAGGGTGAACTCACAAAGTATCCCATTGAATCCTGGAAGGAAGCCACCCTAAAGGCAGTTGAAAAGCATCCAGAAGGACCCCGCTGTGAAACCGAAGCCCGTTTCCCTATCATAGACATCACTGGAGATGCAGCAATGGCCAAGGTGGAGCTTTATCGCAAAGACACCCTGATTTTCTCAGATTACTTGTTTCTCTATCGTTTTGAGGATGGCTGGAAGATTGTCAGCAAGATCTATCAGCGGCACTGATCGTTTCTGAACACCTGCTGTTTCATTACGGACAGATCCCGGGCAAATGTGTCCGGGATTTCTTTTTAATACACACATTATGAGTATCATAGCCTCCCTGGCATATAAACTGATACTTGTTTAATGACTATTATGCTTAGAACAAGTACAGGCTGTTTCTACGAATGCAAGTCTGTGCGAAATATGATTAATATTGCAGTGATTTTGAAACACATCCTCCCCGCAAGGAGCAAGCAAAACATCAATCTTACATTTATGAAAAAGACTCTGTTTAATCGTGTTGTCGTGCTGAGCCTTACCTTTGCAGCTATGACATTCGCAGCGTGTAACCAAAAAGGCGCAGAGCAGGCCAAGCTGGCGCCCCAGATCCCGGTAGAAGATTTCTTCAGGAATCCTGAGAAAGCGAGCTATCAGATTTCACCCGATGGGAAGTACTACTCCTATATGGCGCCATACGAGCGGAGGATGAACATTTTCGTCCAGGAAATCGGAAAGGATGAAGTGATCCAGCTTACCTTCGATACCGCCCGCGATATCGCCGGTTACTTCTGGGCCAACAACAATCGCATCCTTTATCTGAAGGATACCGGTGGGGATGAAAACTTCAAGCTGCTGGGCGTAAACATCGATGGATCCAATCCCATCGCCCTGACTGATTTCGAAGGTGTACGCACCCAGATTATCGATGCGCTCGAAGATATTCCTGATGAAGTGATTATCGGCCTGAACAAGCGTGTCCCGCAAATATTTGATCCCTATCGCCTGAATATCGTTACCGGCGAAATGGAAATGCTTTACGAAAACCCGGGCTATATCCAGGGATGGATGACCGACCACGACGGCAAACTCCGTGTAGCCTTTGCCATTGTGGATGGCGTGAATACCAGCCTGCTCTACCGCGAAACCGAACAAGACACCTTCAGAACGGTGCTCACCACTTCTTTCAAAGAAACGGTCTCTCCCCAATTCTTCACCTTCGACAACCAGAAAGTGTATGCCGTCAGCAACCTCGGCAGAGATAAAACCGCTGCAGTCATCTTTGATATTGCTACCGGAGAAGAAGTGGAGATGCTTTACGAAAACACCGATTATGATGTGAGCAGAATGTCATACTCCCGCAAAAACAAAGTATTGCAGGCCGCCTATTATGAAGATTGGAAAACCCAGCGCCATTATTTTGACAATGAGTTTAAAGATCTGATTGCCCAAATTGAAAACAAACTGGGCGTCGAAGGCAAGTACAATGTCGGCATTCACGATATGACCAAAGAAGAGGACAAATTCATCATCGGAAAATCCAGCGACCGCGCCCGTACCACCTATTATCTCTACGACCGCAATACGGATGAGTTGACCTTCATCCATCAGATCAGTCCGTGGCTGGATGAAAACCAGATGGCCGAAGTGAAACCCATCACCTTCAATGCCCGCGATGGCCTATTGATTCACGGCTACCTGACCATCCCCAAGGGGATGCAAGCTGAAAACCTTCCCGTGATTGTCAATGTACACGGTGGCCCCTGGGCCCGCGACTCCTGGGGATTCAACCCTGAATTGCAGTTCCTGGCCAACCGCGGTTATGCCGTGCTTCAGATCAACTTCCGCGGTTCCACCGGATATGGAAGAGCCTTCTGGGAAGCCAGTTTCAAACAATGGGGACAGGCGATGCAGGACGATATCACCGATGGTACCCAGTGGCTCATTGATCAAGGAATCGCCGATCCTGAAAAGATTGCCATCTACGGCGGAAGCTATGGCGGATATGCCACCCTGGCCGGTATCGTGAAGGAACCTGAGCTTTATGCCGCAGCCGTTGATTATGTCGGTGTTTCCAACCTCTTCACCTTTATGCAAACCATCCCCCCCTATTGGGAGCCGATGCTGCAAATGATGTATGAGATGGTGGGCGATCCTGTGGCAGATAGTGCAATGATGGCCGCAAATTCCCCCGCCCTCAATGCAGATAAAATTCAAACCCCGCTCTTCGTTGCCCAGGGCCGCAACGACCCCAGGGTCAATGTGAACGAATCAGACCAAATGGTAGCCGCCCTGAAAGAGCGTGGCATCGAAATTCAATATATGGTCAAAGACAATGAAGGCCACGGTTTCCATAATGAAGAAAATCGCTACGATTTCTACAATGCGATGGAAGCCTTCCTTGCCGAGCACCTGAAAAACTAAGGCTGAAGCGGCATACCCTAGATGTATGCCATTCCAGCATAGCTTAACTGTGTTACTATACCTGAGGGGCTGTCTCATAAAACGAGGCAGCCCCTTTATTTTCAGCCTTGTTTTCTTACGAAAATGCAATGAGGCCAGAAAAACAGTTTGAGTTACACCCTTCGACTGCCCTTCGTCAGGCTCAGGGCAAGCGCTCAGGGTAAAGGATGAGTGTGGAGGCAAGACATAGCTATTATTGGATTGGGTATCCGCTTCGTGGATAAAAACCTTTTTTCGCAGGATAATAGCTGATTGGCGTTAAAAATTTCCGAATCCTTGTAGGAAATTTAGTCAATCAGCTATGGTTTTCCTCCGCCAATCGGCGGAGGAAAAATCCCTTCGAAAAAAGCGCCCTTTCTTTGGTTCATTTCTTTGGGCGAGCAAAGAAATGAACAAAGCATAGAAAACCTGGTCGCATCAATCAAAACTAGAGATACTGGTATTTTCTCTGTTTTGCCCTCAGGCCGGGCAGGCCCTACTTTTTCCTTGATGAAAAAGTAGCAAAAAATCAAGGCTGCATTGCCTTTCCTTGAAAACTACGGCTTCGGATAGGAGTCGCGATCCGAGCCGCATTTCCAGTGAAACCGATTGACCTGCCCCAAGCCTATGCTCGCGGATCGCTTCATTTGGAAGACCTCTAAAATTTGCCTAAGCTATCCTCAGCCTTGTTTTCTTACGGAAATGCAATGAGGCCAGAAAACAGTTTGAGTTACACCCTTCGACTGCCCTTCGTCAGGCTCAGGGCAAGCGCTCAGGGTAAAGGATGAGTGTGGAGGCAAGACATACCTTATATTGGATTGGGTATCCGCTTCGCGGATAAAAACCTTTTTTCGCAGGATAATAGCTGATTGGCGTTAAAAATTTCCGAATCCTTGTAGGAAATTTAGCCAATCAGCTATGGTTTTCAGCCGCCAAAGGCGGATGAAAAATCCCTTCGAAAAAAGCGCCCTTTCTTTGGTTCATTTCTTTGGGCGAGCAAAGAAATGAACAAAGCATAGAAAACCTGGTCGCATCAATCAAAACTAGAGATACTGGTATTTTCTCTGTTTTGCCCTCAGGCCGGGCAGGCCCTACTTTTTCCTTGATGAAAAAGTAGCAAAAAATCAAGGCTGCATTGCCTTTCCTTGAAAACTACGGCTTCGGATAGGAGTCGCGATCCGAGCCGCATTTCCAGTGAAACCGATTGACCTGCCCCAAGCCTATGCTCGCGGATCGCTTCATTTGGAAGACCTCTAAAATTTGCCTACGCTATCCTCAGCCTTGTTTTCTTACGGAAATGCAATGAGGCCAGAAAACAGTTTGAGTTTACAGGATGAGTGTGGAGGCAAGACATAGCTAATATTGGATTGGGTATCCGCGCAGCGGATGCAAGCTAAGCCTGCCTTCGGCAGCAAGCCGACCTTCAGTCTTTTCTTATCTTCGCAGCCTGAATGTAAACACAAACGATTATGCTACGATCCCATACCTGTGGTGAACTGAATATACAAGATGTCGGAAAATCTGTTCACCTGAGCGGCTGGGTACAGCGCTCCCGCGACCTGGGAGGGATGACCTTCATCGACCTGCGCGACCGTTATGGCCTTACGCAACTCGTCTTTAATATGGAAACCCACCCGGCGCTTTGTCAGCAAGCCCGCAAACTGGGCAGGGAATATGTCATCTCTGCCAAAGGGATGGTGGCCGAACGCAGCAATAAAAACCTCAATATGCCCACCGGCGAAGTGGAGATTATTGTGGAACAGCTTGAGGTGCTGAATGCGTCCAAGACTCCGCCCTTTACCATTGAAGACAATACGGATGGGGGAGACGACCTGAGGATGAAATACCGCTACCTGGACCTGCGAAGAAATGCCAATAAAAACAACCTGATGCTGCGGCATCAGATGTCGATTGAAACACGGAACTACCTGAACCAGCAAGGTTTTATCGAAATTGAAACCCCGGTGCTGATCAAATCCACCCCCGAGGGCGCCCGCGATTTCGTGGTTCCCAGCCGGATGAATCCGGGAGAATTCTATGCCCTGCCCCAGTCGCCCCAGACTTTCAAACAGCTTCTGATGGTATCGGGCTACGACCGCTATTTCCAGATCGTGAAATGCTTCAGGGACGAAGATCTCCGCGCCGACCGGCAGCCGGAGTTTACCCAGATCGACTGTGAGATGGCTTTTGTGGAGCAGGAAGATGTCCTCCATACTTTCGAAGGCCTGGCAAGGTATCTCTTCCGTGTCGTGAAAGGGGTGGAGGTGAAGGATTTTCCCAGAATGACCTACGATGATGCGATGCGGCTGTATGGGTCCGATAAACCGGACATCCGTTTTGGGATGACCTTCGTCGAACTAAACACACTGGCTCAGGGTAAAGGTTTTAAGGTTTTTGATGAGGCCGAACTGGTGGTGGGGATTTGCGCACCCGGATGTGCTTCATACACCCGCAAGCAATTGGATGCCCTTACCGACTTTGTCCGTAAACCACAAATTGGGGCGAAAGGACTGGTTTATGTCAGGTATAATGAAGATGGAAGCCTGAAATCCTCAGTAGATAAGTTCTTTGATGAAACGCAGCTCAAATCCTGGGCAGAGGCTTTCAATGCTTCCCCCGGAGACCTGCTCCTGGTGTTGGCCGGAGAAGCCCGTGCCACCCGCAAAGCCCTGAATGAGCTTCGCCTGGAGATGGGAAATCAGCTTGGCTTGCGCCAGAGGGAGGTCTTCGCGCCGCTCTGGGTCGTCGATTTTCCCCTCCTGGAATGGGATGAAGAAACCCAGCGCTTCTATGCAATGCATCATCCCTTCACGGCGCCGAAACTGGAGGATATTGCCCTCCTGGAAGCAGACCCCGGCAAGGTGCGCGCCAATGCCTACGACCTGGTCATCAATGGGGTGGAAATCGGAGGGGGTTCCATTCGTATCCACAACAGGGAATTGCAAAAGAAGATGTTCAGTATCCTCGGTTTTACGGATGAGGAGGCCCAGGCACAGTTTGGCTTCCTGATGAATGCCTTCGAATACGGCGCCCCTCCCCACGGTGGCGTGGCCTTTGGATTCGACCGCTGGTGTGCCCTCTTCGGAGGATCAGACTCTATCCGCGATTTCATCGCCTTCCCCAAAAACAATGCAGGCCGTGATGTGATGATCGATTCTCCTGCACCCATCGACCAGGGGCAACTCAAAGAACTGTCCCTGCGCCTGGAAAAACCCGGGCAAAGCTGAGCAGGAATGAAAGCACAACATCTTCCGCCGATTGAGATAATGGCCCCGGTGGGTTCCTGGGAATCCCTGATGGCTGCCGTGAAAGCCGGTGCCCATTCTGTGTATTTCGGGATCGGAAAACTCAATATGCGCTCCCGCTCTGCCGCTAATTTTAATGTCACAGACCTTCCTCAGATCGCGCGTATCTGCCGCGCGCATAATGTTTTGTCGTATGTGACTGTGAATACCGTGGTCTATGACGGGGAAATTGCTGAGATGCACACCCTGATCGATGCCGTCAAGGCCAATGAGCTGACGGCCATCATCGCCACGGATATCTCCGTCATTGCCTACGCCCGCAGCCGGGGCGTGGAAGTGCATATGTCCACCCAAACCAATATCACCAACATCGAATCCGTCCGCTTCTGGGCGCAATTTGCCGATGTGATGGTGACGGCAAGGGAATTGAATCTTTCCCAGGTGAAAGCCCTGATCCGGCAAATCCGGGAGGAAAGTATTTGTGGTCCCTCCGGAAATCTGGTCAGGATTGAGATCTTCGTCCACGGAGCCCTCTGTATGGCCATTTCCGGGAAATGCTATCTCAGCCTTGATAACTACAACTCCTCCGGAAACCGGGGTGCCTGCCTGCAACCCTGCCGCCGTCCTTACAAAGTGACCGACCGGGATGGGGAAACGGAGCTGGAGATCGACAATGAATATATTATGTCGCCCAAGGATCTGGCTACCATCGGTATCCTCGACCAGATTGTAGATGCCGGGGTGAGGGTGCTGAAGATTGAAGGGCGGGGCCGCAGCGCGGATTATGTCAAAACGGTGGTGGAGGTGTACAGAGAAGCCGTGGAGGCTTTGCAAAAAGGAGAATATACACCAGACCGCATCAGGGAATGGGAAGATAGCCTTAACTCAGTATATAACCGGGGTTTCTGGACGGGCTATTACCTGGGGCAGAAAATGGGTGAATGGACGGAGAAGTACGGCTCTCAGGCCAGCAAACGCAAGGTGTATATCGGCAAGGTGACCAATTACTTCAAAAAGATCGGGGTGGCCGAGATTGCGCTCGAAACGCAATATCTGAAGGCTGGTGAGGAGCTGGTCATTATGGGCCCCACCACCGGGGTGTACCAGGGGATGGCGGATGTGCTGCACAAAGATGAGGGAGAAGTGGAAGAAGTGCGCAAGGGAGATGTCTTTGCCGTGAAAACCACCGAGATGGTGCGCCGCTCGGATAAAGTTTATAAACTCGTGGACGCAGGGGAAATACTGGAAGATTATTATCCGAAGGAAAAAAAGACCGGCCTGTATAATTATCATACGCATACGCATTATTGCGACGGGCAGGGCAGCATCGACGATCACGCCACCCACGCCCTGGCCTCCGGTTTTCACTCCCTGGGCTTTTCCTCCCACGCTCCCCTGCCTTTTGAGAATAATTTCAGTATCAAGGAAGAAGACCTTGATAATTACAGCCGGGAAGTGCGCAATGCAGCCAAACGCTATGCCGGCAAGCTGGATATTTATCTGGGGCTTGAGGCAGACTATATCCCCGGGATCAGCCGGGATTTTAATTATTGGAAGAAGGAATACGGTCTCGACTATTTAATAGGTGGGGTACACCTGGTGAAGCCAGCAGACAGGGACGGCCTTTGGTTCATCGACGGATCAAAGCAGGAAATCTATGATGATGGCTTGAAAAAGTTGTTCGACCAGGATATCCGCAGGGCGGTAGGTGCCTACTTCTCTCAGGTGATTGAAATGTTGGAGAAGGAAAAGCCTGATATTCTTGCCCATTTCGACAAAATCAAAATGCATAATAAGGGGCGCTTCTTCTCTGAAGAGGAGGAATGGTACCAGCAATGGATTGATAAAGTGCTGGATGCGGCCCAAGCCATTGACTGCATCGTGGAGGTCAATACCCGCGGACTTTACAAAAAACGCAGTGAGGATTTTTTCCCCTCCGGGGCCATCTTTCCAAAACTATTGGAAAGGGACATCCGGGTGCTGGTGAGTACCGATGCACACGCTGCCGGGGAGCAGGACCTGTATTATCGTGATGCCGTGACCGCCCTGAAGAAAGCCGGGTTTAAGGAATTGGTGATCAGAGAGGGGGAAGGCTGGAAAAGCCTGCCAATAAGCAGTCTCCGCTTAAAATAAGCCTGAAGCTGTGAAGAATTCTTTAGGGACGGTTGAGCTCGCCAAAATAAATGGAGGTTCCGAGGATCACAATAATTGCCCCGACATAAATCAGCCAATGCAGGTTGTTGTTGATCAATTCAATCGTCTTTTTCATTTTTCCGAAAGTTTTTAGGCTATTCAGACGCAAAAATAAGGGTAAGGGATGCCCGGGGTCAAGGCTTTAACATTTGTTTAACAAACACTTAACTGTTAATAATCTAACACGAAAGGGGCCTGTCCATCACATAATGCCGGATATCTGCTTCGAGGAAGGGTCGCCCTCTTTTCACAAAACCATAGCGGAGGTAAAACCCGCAGGCTTCTTCCTGAGAATGGAGGAAAATTCTTTTTCCCAGGGGGATCACATCCACCAGCATCTCTTCCAGGATTCTTCCGCCCAAACCACTGCCCCTGAATTCAGGTAGCACGGCAAAACGCTCCAGCTTTATGCCCTTATCGGTTTCTCTCCAGCGGGCGGTGGCGGCGGGTTTTTCGTCGGCCAGTAAAAGATAGTGATGTGCGCGGATATCCTCTCCATCGTATTCGATGGCAGGGTCCACGCCCTGCTCTTCTACAAACACCTGGTGACGGATAGCAAAAGCCTGTCTGGCCAGTGCTTCTTCGGTACCACCGAATCGGATGACTTCTGTATTCATAGAGATAAATGTACGGATTTTGTTCGCCCGCTGTTGTCCGTAAGCTGTGCCTGCGGACATAATTCACCCGCAGATTTCGCAGATCATCGCAGATTTTGTTCGCCCGCGATTGCATCGCGGGTGCAAGGGCTTGTCGTCTGTGACGACAATAGCTATTCAGTGCAAGTGCGAGGACGAGCACGAGCGCGAAGGGCATCCTTTGGGTTATCCAGGTTCCTCATTTTTAACCACCAGGGCGGCCGGTGCCAATGTTCAATGGCTCAATGTTCAGTGATCAATGACATTGGATGTTGAGCCTTGAAAATTGAGCCTTGTCCCTCCCCTTATTCCTTATTCCTTATGAATTCTGACTTATTACTTAAAAGTTGCCCCTTTCGGGGTTTTCGGGATTCGCACTCGAGCTCGTACTCGTACTTTTTTAACCGCAGGGATCGCAAAGAAGACGCTATGGCCGCAAAGGGCTTCTCCCTGCCTGCCAGCAGACAGGCTCATCCTCAAACTCATCCTCATCCGGTTCCTGAGCCTGTCGAAGGGCAAACTCACCACAATTTCCCTGCCTCCCAATCCCTATGACTTATTCCTTATGAATTCTGACCTCTGACTTTGTCTCCAGTATCTTATTTTGACTCATTCTGAATTGCAGAAACAAGAGTTACCTTTTCAGCAGATAGGGTATCAATAGTGTACTTTCTGAAGAATCATTAAGGTTCCTCTTCTTTCATTGACATCCGCTGCCGACGCCATTGCGGATGGCCGAAATCTTAGGAAAATGCCTAATGAAAAGAATATCAGAGCATTACCCCCCCCACCGGGATTTTCGGAGGGGATAGGGTGATGGAAGCACTGTACCAGCGCAATCCCCCTTTGCCGGAATCCTATATTCAGGAAATAACTGGCGAGCTCGGAACTGTATCACAACTGGAACTGCTGGAGGCTGATATGGCTGCCGACCGTCATTTGTATAATAACCTGGGTGAGCAGATCAAACGGACCTACCGCAGCGATACCACCAATGTCTGGGCAAAAGACAGCCTGCTCAGCTTTTTGGGCCGGGATGATCAGCTCACTGCCCGCTACGAACTGGCCTCAGCACAAATGGAGTTTGGCTATCCCGAAGCCGCCAACCTGACCCTGGAGGATATTCCCTCAGCATACGAGCTGAGTGCAACAGAAGAAGCAGACCACGAAAAATTCACTACCTTGCTGGGCATCAAAGAAACGATGATGGAAAGCAGCGTACCCATTGGATGCTTAAGTCAGGCTCAAACCGACGATCTGATGGATTTTGTGGAAGCCAATCGCCCGCTGATTACCGCAGCTGCGGTAGCGATGCTAAAGCAAAATGATCCGGACTTCGTGTTCAATGAGATCATCCTGCAACCAGACACCAACTCTGTTCCCAAACGGGCATTGGCAAGCTTAAAAAGCAAGAAAGAAAGCTTACTGAAGCTTTATCCCAATCCGGCATACGATTACATCACTGTATCCTGCAAATTGGACCAGTATGTTCAATCCAGTTATAAACTTCAACTATACAACGCCCTGGGACAGCTCTTGTATGAAAGAGCTCTTTTGGTGGACAATACGGAGCTGATGATCCCCTTAGGGGGATACCCTGCAGGCAATTACCACTTCATTCTCGTGGGTGATGGAAAACGATTTGCCAATGAGAAGTTTAACATCATTCGCTAAGCTAATTGAAAGCAAGAGGTCTTCGTCCTATGGACGAAGACCTTCTTTCCATTTCATACGGAACACTCTTATTAGCTGTACAGCATTAGTATGGTTTTGGACTGCAATCGGACAATCAGTTCAGCCTTATTCTAAGACTTTTTATTATAGCGGTCAGCCACCCAATACCTTGAATTGGGGAGAGGCCATCCTGCAAACAACCCGTGGAATATACTTAGTGATTGGAAATGCTAATAATGCAATCGGACAATATTTCACGGTAGTAAAGATAGATAGTGTTGGTAACTCCTTGAGTCAAATATCGATCCAACATCCGGTTCATCGGAACTTTACATATCCAACTAATATTATCATTGAAGATAGTAATGGACATTTAGTTGTAGCCACAACAATTGGTCGGGTTACTGAAAACCCATACGATGGCTTTCTCACCAAACTCACCCCCGACCTGGATACACTATGGACCAAAACCTATGACCTGCCGCCCACCCTGGCGGGTTGTCCGGCGGATACCTTTGTGGGCAACTACTTCACCGCCATCCGGCAAACCCCGGACGGGGGCTATATTATCGCAGGCAACTACCGCCTCAACTGTCAGCCGGGCACCATCAGCGACCGCGCCTGCCTGCTCAAGGTAGATACCGCCGGGGAAGTGGAATGGTGGCAGGTGTATTCCAATCATGGTAGGATATTTGATATTGAAGTAGCTCCGGATAGTGGTTTCGTTTTTTTGTGGACTAAAGTACCTGGTCTGGATATTACGAAAACCGACAAAGATGGAAACATTGAATGGCATTCCACACTGGATAACACATATGTTCATTTCCCAGGTCAGGATATCGAAGTAATAAGCGATAGTGTCGTTGCTATAATTGGTCAGCACGAATATGATAATTCAAGCTCATTGGGGAGTCAGGGTTTAGACTTTTTCCTCTTTAATCTAAATACTCAGTCCATTATCTCTTCCCATTATTATAAACCATATTCTTCAATTCGGTCTGCAACACTGCACCAAAATTTCAAGCTTCAGCCATTGGATGACGGCTATATCATCGCCGCCACCGCAGCAGTGGTGGCCCCGGATTCCTCTCAGACTCAATACAAAGGAGTACTTTTCAAGCTGGACAACAATGGAGACAGTGTTTGGGTGAAGTATTACCAATACGGAGATTTCAGCCACCAATGCCAGTTCAATGATGTGCAGGTGATGGAGGACGGGGGCTTCTTGGCCGTGGGTTATCATTTCCCCGGTACAGTAAATGCCGGGGCCTGGCTGGTACGCACAGACAGCAATGGCTATGCCCCCGGGGCTTATCCTACGGGCATCTTTAAACCGGAGCCAATGGTTTCAGAGCTCAAACTTTACCCAAATCCAACAAGTGGCATAAGCTGGCTGGAGCTGGATGTAAAACACCTTCCACACTCATCCCGCCTTCGTTCCACTTCGCTCAACTCCGGCGGGCAAGCCTCCACACTCAAACTCTTTAACATCATTGGAAAGCTGGTACAAACAACCACCCTTCCTCCCGGCACACAGGTACAGGAAATCGACACCCAAAACCTGCCATCGGGCCTTTACCTTGTAAACCTGGTGTTTGAAGATGGCAAGGTGTTTAGTGGGAAGTTGGTGGTGGAATAAGATTAACGATAGCAGACTTGTCCGCCGAAGCAATTTGCAGAATTGCGGAGGCGGATTAACGCCTGCCTGACGGCAGTCAGGATTAACGATTTTAGATTTTTTCTAAACAGTAAATGACAAGGCTTGTGATCATTGGTAATAGTCTGATATTCTTTTCTGAATCCCTGTAAGAAATTTAGCCCATCACCGATGGTTTTGATCCCGTACGTACGGGATCAAAAATCCCTTGGACACTTCGTCAGCAGAAAATACCCTGCCTCTTCACCGACCCAGCGATGGAACCCTGAGCGATTTTGCACAGCAAAATGAGTCGAAGGGTGGGCAAGCAAAGAAATGAACACGATATAGTCTGGCTTTTTATTAACAAGACCTGCGGATTTCAGACTGAAGACGCGCGCCAACAGGAAGTATAGAAGAAACCAAAAGGCTTCCGTAAGCCCCATAAAAAAGAGGCTGCCCCAATTTCTGAGACAGCCCCTCGCAGGGAAACATTCAGGTATTAACGAATGCGGGTAAACTTATAACTCATTGTTTTGCCGCTGGATTGCTGCAGGATGAGCAGGTACATTCCTCCGGGGAGCGCACTGGTATTGAGTTCCAGCCTTTGTGATCCGACTTCTGCGTAGGCTGTCTTGGCCATAATCTGCTTTCCGGTGAGATCACTTACGATCATCTCTATGGCACCGGCACTTGCATTGCTGATGTCGATATACAGCTTATCACTCGCAGGATTTGGATAGGGCTGACTAAAGCTGAAAGCATCTGTCTGCGTTGTTCCCAGGGTAGTTGAAATACTTACCGGGATTGTGATGGTCTGACTGGTAGAATCAGTGCAGAGGCAATTGGTGAACCCAATGGTCAGGGTAACATCAAAGGTCCCGGTACTATTATAAGTGTGAATGGGGTTTTGATCCGCAGATTGATTGCCATCGCCGAAATCCCACAGCCAATGGGTAGGCACGGGCTGCGAAAGGTCGGTGAAGGAAACTACACCATTGCTTCCAATCACATAGTCAAAATCAGCGATACAGTTCATTCCACCACCAGGATTTCCACCACCGGGATGTCCGCCACCGGGGAACCAGGTGCTGTCCACATCAACCAGGATGCACATTGTATCGGTGCACTGGAAAGCGGTATCGGTAAGGATGAGGCATACATTGTATTGACCAAAGGCAGGGAAGGTGGTGGTTACATCCTGTCCGACAGCCGTACTTCCATTGCCGAAGTCCCAGGCAAATTCTGCCGTAGGCGACATAGAGAGGGCGTGGAAATTCCAGGTGAGCATATTGGCCGTATCCGGGAATCCGATAAACATAGCGTGGCAGCCCATTCCCGGGTTCCCGCCACCGGGATGTCCACCACCGGGATGTCCACCACCAGGATTGCCACCGCCGGGATGTCCGCCGCCGGGGAACCAGGTGCTGTCCACATTAATCAGGATGCACATTGTATCGGCGCATTGGAAAGCGGTATCAGTAAGGATGAGGCATACATTGTATTGTCCGAAGGCTGGGAAGGTGGTTGTTACGTCCTGTCCGACAGCCGTGCTGCCATTGCCGAAGTCCCAGGCAAATGCTGCCGTAGGCGACATAGAGAGGGCGTGGAAATTCCAGGCGAGCATATTGGCCGTATCCGGGAATCCGATAAACATAGCGTGGCAGCCCATTCCGGGATGTCCACCACCGGGATTACCCCCACCTGGGCAACCGCCACCAGGATTGCCACCACCGGGATGTCCGCCGCCGGGGAACCAGGTGCTGTCCACATTAATCAGGATGCACATTGTATCGGCGCATTGGAAAGCGGTATCAGTAAGGATGAGGCATACATTGTATTGTCCGAAGGCAGGGAAGGTGCTTGTTACATCCTGTCCGACAGCCGTGCTGCCATTGCCGAAGTCCCAGGCAAATGCTGCCGTAGGCGACATTGGGAGGGCGTGAAAACTCCAGGTGAGCATATTTACAGAATCCGGGAAACCGATAAACATTGCGTGACAGCCCATTCCGGGGATCCCGCCACCGGGATTACCGCCACCGGGATTTCCACCACCGGGATTTCCACCACCGGGATTACCGCCACCAGGATTGAGCGCACAAACCGTGAAGTTCAGCAGCTGTATGCCGGCAATGGCGGGCAACGGAACGATTTGATGTGTCTGAAAACAGACCGGTGTAATGACGAAAACCTCGGGTAGGTTCAGGGTGCTGAGGTCAATGTCAATGGAATAATTTCCCTGTACATCTGTGAAGGCCATTGCGAGGAAGCCGGCAGGAGGATTTCCGGGATTGCCCGGGCCACCGTTTCCGGGAAGCAGCAGGGTATCACTGGTAACCATCACAGGGTGGTGCACGGCTGGGGCTCCGGTGGAGTCGTCCGTGATCTGACCCTGGATGGTGAGGATGCTTTGTGCCTGCATCAGGCCGACTGAAATGGCGAGGATGCTGAGCAAGGTGAATAGTCTTTTCTTCATTGTCGGTAATTTATTTGGTTCAATTTGGATTCGATCGCGATCTCGAATTATCTGCACAATAGACCGGGCTTGTGTGCTGTGGTTGCCTATGATTTTTGATTATACCTTCAATTATCTCCTATCCCTTTCATTTTCAGGGAAGAATTCTATTCATCAGATTGCCTGATAAATTTTCGGTAAACTGGCAAGCCGGATTCCGGAGAAACCTCAAGGATGTACAGCCCGCCGGAAAGCTGCCCCAGGGGCAATGAGATCAACTTTTCTCCACCGGGGTGAGGATGGCTCATTGTGAACTGCAGTTTGCCCTGTATATCCAGTAACCGAAAATCGAGCCTGGAAGGAAGCGGGAAATCTATGCTTACGAAAGCTTCCTCCTTTGCAGGGTTTGGAAAGACTTCGCTGATAAACCCATCCTGCCTGCGCTGGTTTCGGACCGGCAAAACCAGCATTGGTTGGATTTCCAGCAGGATGCTGTCCGAAACCGGATGGCTGGCATTGAGGCTGACCTGGGCAGGGATGGTTTGCACCCCCGGAACCTCGGCGTGTACGGCAAAGTTGCCAAAGTTTACCTGCGAAAAGCTGAAGTAGCCTTGTGCATCGCTTCGCTCCATTGCCATTGGCATCCCGCCCTGATTCAGCAGGAAAATATCAATGTCGGGTGCAGGTCCCTGCAAACTGTCGTCACGATTGGCCGAATACATCACCCGTCCGTGGATCTGTCCGGAGCCGTGTTGGCCCGGTGGGTGATGGCTTAGGATAATATCTGCGCCGAAGAAATCCTGGTTCAGCAGGATAGGATCGGCCATAAACCAGTGATGGGAGGAGATGAAGTAGCTTGGAATGAAGATCGGGCCTTGTACGGGCTGTTGTTCAGGACGTGCCCGCAGGATATATTCTCCCCCCAATACCTGGTAGAAAAAATACACACCGAAGGAGTCTACGGTAGTTGTTTCGACCAGCGTGAACTGGCCTTCAATCTTTCTGAAAAGCTGCACGGAGGCATTTCGGGAGGGGAAGAAGCCCGCAAAGACCTGGCCGGCGAGATTGAAGTGCCCCGGACTGACTACATCCACGGTTTTGCAAATGGTGTCGGCACAGGCGTTACCCTGGACGATAAGGCACACCGAATAACTCCCGGTGTCGGGGAAGATATGGTCAATAATGGGCCCGGTCCCGCTGCCGCCATCTCCGAAATCCCAGTCCCATTGCTGAATATTCCCGCTGCCGGTAAATTGAAAGATGAACTTGAACGGATCCTGATGGGAAGGCCAAAAGATGAAATCTGCCTGACAGGGTGCCTGGGTGGAATCAACCTGGACCATCTTGCAGATATAATCTGTGCAGATCTGTTGTGTCACAGGATTTTGAGAGAGGACATAGAGGCATACCTCGAAGGTTCCGGGTGTTTGGTAGAAATGGCTGGGATTCGGCAGGGTGTCCAGCATTCCATCCCCAAAGTCCCAGAGCCATTGCACGATATTGCCAATGCTTTGGTCTGCAAAATGAATAAGTCCGGCTTGTCCGGGGTCAGGCACCCAGTTGAAATCAGCCTGGCAAGTGCTTCCGGGCAGATCTACTGCTACCGAATCACACAAGGTGCTGATACAACCCAGGTTGGTATCGCTGTGGCTCACCGTCAGGCAAACCTCATACATCCCCGCCTGGCTGTAAGTGTGCTGCGGATTTTTCATCCCGGAGGAAGTTCCATCCCCAAAATCCCATTGCCATTGATTGATGCTCCCGATGGAGAGGTCGGTAAAGAATATCCTGCGCTTATTCACGGGATGAGGCTGGTAGGCGAAAAGCGCCTGACAGGGAGTGGGCGTACCGGTGCAAAGTTGGAAATCCACCTGCACAGTATCTGAAAGTGGAAGGACTGTCTGGTGATGCAGCAGGCCGTTGCAATCATAGGTTTGCACGATATAGGCCGGGTTGCCCTGGGGAGGGAGGGCAATGCTGTCGGCATAATACCCATTGGCATCGGTAAAAAGGATTTGCTGATAATGGTAGCCTCCCTGGGGATGGGAGATGGAATTGATCTGAACCGGATGCCCAGCCAGGGCTTGCCCGTTCTGGATATCGCTAACAAATCCCCGGATGGTGAAGGCATAGGCTGAGAACGATCCCCACAGGAGGATGATCGTTAGCGCAGCAATATGTAAGCTTGTTTTTTTCATCGCCGGGTGTCGTTAGAAGGTGTAAATCAATCCGCTCCGCAATTGTACCGACCAGGGTTTGTAGGTTTCTTCCTGATAAACGGGATTCAGGTAGAAGCGCAGGCCGGGTTCCACGCTCAGCATCAGACGGGGGCTCAGCTGATATCCCACCCCGGCGTTCAGCAGGAACTGCCAGTGGGTGGAGAGGCGGCCGGGACGGTTATTGTCGATGCGCAGCAGTTTCCCGCTGGTCTCATCCAGGTAGGCCACCGGTTCTTTCTCCCCGATCAGGATGGAGAGCATCGGTCCGCCCCTCAGGCTCAAACTGAGGCGCCCCAAGGGATAACGGTACACAAGGAAGGCCGGGATCTGCAGGTAGGTATAGTGGTTGGTGGTCCGCTGATACGTCTGACTGGTCACTGAATCATATACAGGGACTTCGTCGAAGAAATACTCAGGCACGATGGTCTGGTTTGCGGTATCTACCTGAAAAGCAATAGAATCAAGTTTCAGATAGCTGCCCAGATAAGCGTTATAATCAAAGATGTAGAGATTTTCGTTTCGGATCCTGCCAATTCCAAGACCGGTTTCAAAACTGTAATTGAAGCGGCGGAAGCTGATCAGGGCATCGGCTGACCAGAGGGTTTTTTCGGCATAATTGCCTTTGGAATAATAGAGTTCGGGATTGTAGAAGAGCCCGAGGCTCCAAATGGTTTCCAGCCTGGGGAGATAGGCCGGCGTTCTTTCCGCTGCGCCGGGGATGGGGCCGGCTTCTTTACGGAATGCCAGGCTGAGTGGCTTTTGTGTGCCTTCCGGATTATTCTTGCGAACGAAGATTGCGGGAAGAGGAGCGGAAGGATGCGGGACAGAGGCGGTTTTCTTTTCTCTTTCTACTTCCAGCCTGGCATCATCCTGGCCTTGCTCTTCTTTGATAGGATTCACGGAGGGAGAAGCCACCGGCTTTGCTTGCGCAGCTTGCGTTGCGGGGATTTGGGGACGCAGGGGTGTGTGGATGGTTTCGCGAAGGTCGGGGAGGGGCGTGGGGGTATTTTCCTGAGAATGACTGGCGGCCCGGGAAATTGCAGGGGATGGGGCCGCAGGGGAAGCAGGTAAAGGTGTTGGGGTGTGTTCTGTGGAAGAAGTTTCGGCTTCATCAAGGGAAGTGGGGATAGCAGCAAAGGGTTCATCTACAGGCTGAACTACGTCCATCGGTTTTTCATCCAATCTTGCATTGGTAGAGGTAGCAAGTTGGGAAGGCTGCTTGCCGGGCATTTCCACATTGCCATTCGCTGAAGGGATGAGATAAATGCCTCCGGTGAGCAGCAGCACACTCAGGGGAAGGATCAGGGTGTTGAGCCAAAGCCTCCAGGCCGGCAACGGATTGCCCGGCAGACGGCCGGCAATGCCTTCCCACACCCCTGTGGAAGGACTTGCCTGGTGGCCGCCTATTTTTTGCCGGAGCAATTCATCCATACGTTGTTCCCTGTTCATCGTAATTCAGGTATCGGTTTCTTTTCAGTTTCAAGCACGTTGTGACGAAGCCACCTTCGCGCCTTGGAAAGCTGCGATTTGGAGGTGTTCTCCGCAATCTGTAATAATTCAGCAATGTCTTTGTGGCTGACTCCTTCAAACACAAAAAGGTTGAGTACCATACGGTAGCCTTCCGGCATCGTCTGGATGAGCTCCATCAGGGTTTCAGGAGACACCCTTTCGATCAACTGCAAGGCTTCTTCTTCCTCTGTATCCGCCAGTTTATCCTGCAGGCTATCCACATCCAGGGCAAAAGGTGTTTTCTGACGTTGTTTCACCCAGCTGATGGCGGTGTTTACAATGATCCTCCTGATCCAGCCCTCCAGGGATCCATCTCCCCGGAAAGAATCGAATCGGGTAAAGACCTTGATAAAGCCTTCCTGAAGGATGTCCTCTGCTGCATCGCGGTCGGGAGCATAGCGCATACATACACCCAACATTATGGGTGCAAATCGCTGGTAGAGCTGTGTCTGACACTTTCGTTTCCCAGCCTGGCAGCCTTTTATGATCTTATCCTCCGGGATCATCCCGCATTTTATATTGTGAAGACAGCTTTCGGGTCTCTTCGTTGCCTGAAGCCTGGAAAAAAATAAAGGTAGGGATGTTTTGACAGAGATCAGTGTATCATTGGACACTTGAATTGAGACTGTGGTTTGGTGAGCAAAGCGAAAACAAACCACTAGTCGAACTCTTGCACTGAGCTTTTACCCTGAGCGCTTGCACTGAGCGCAGCCGAAGTGCAGCCGAAGTGCAGCCGAAGGGCATACAAATGAGCGAAATGAACCGGGGGTGGGGAGACAGGGCAGCGACGAATGGCCCCTTTGACTTATTTCATTTTTTTAAGAAAACGGAAATTGGTGAGGGACATAGCAGTCTAAAAACAGTTTCATTCATAATCAAATAAGCGCGATATTTGCGGCTGATGCGATCAGATGAACTGGAGTCCGGATACCAGACAAAAACGGGGCGTATTCCGAAAGGCCATAAGAGTAGGGAAAAAAACAGGTAAAATGGAGAAATTGTTTGTGATTGCTGTGATGCTCTTCGCATTTACAGCCTGCGGAAATGCACAGAAAAAAGAAACACCGGCTGAGGTGAAAATGCACGAACTGGAAGACCGGGGTGGCCTGGCTCATTTGCCCGGCGACGATCAGCCCTTTACAGGAACAGCCTATGCGTATTATCCTGACGGAACTACCCTCTTTTTGAAGTCTGAATTCAAAGATGGCAAGCAGAATGGTCTGTATGAAGAATTCTATAAAGACGGTCAGCTTAACTACCGCTATAGTTTTAAAGAAGGTAAAGAGGATGGTGAGTGGAGCTGGTACACTGAAGGGGGTACGATGATTAAGTTGGAGACCTACAAAGACGGTCAGCTCCACGGTCCCTGGTCAAGTTGGTATGAGAATGGCCAGCAAAGGGTAAAAGGCCAGTTTGAGAATGGGGAGGAAGTGGGTGAGTGGTTTGCCTGGGACGAAGAAGGGAACCCGATGGAACGATAGTCAATACAATCAAGCAGTTATGGAGAACCCTTTGGAGCCCTTCATATCGGTCTTTCCCGGAAAGTATATTCAGGGAGAAGGGCTTATTGCCGAATTGCCTGAAATCATCAAATCTTTTGGGAAGAAAGGAATGATCATTTCTTCTCCTACTGCCAAAGACAAGGTGCTTTCCGGGTATGCAAATCCCTTCGCTGAGAAGGGAATTGCAATGGATGACTTCAATGGGGAGTGTTGTGAAAAAGAGTTGGAGCGATTATCCAATATCGTGATCACAAACAAGATAGACGTTCTTGTGGGAGTGGGTGGCGGAAAGACCATCGACACCGCAAAAATTGTAGCCGACCGGGCTTCCATTCCTGTGATTATTGTTCCGACCATCGCTTCTTCCGATGCGCCCTGCAGTGGCTGTGCCGTGATCTATTCTGAAAATGGGGTTTTTGAATCTGTGTATTATCAAAGAATGAATCCCGAGGTAGTGTTGGTGGATATGAATGTGATCGCCAATGCACCAGTCCGTTTCCTGATTGCCGGGATGGGCGATGCCCTGGCAACCTGGTTTGAAGCAAGATCCTGCGAACGAACCCACGCATTGAATGAATGCGGGGGATACAGTACCCTGACAGCAATGAGCCTCGCCAGATTATGCTATGAAACCTTGCTGCAATATGGTCCGGCGGCCATAATTGCAAATGAGAATAAGATCGTCACAGCCGCCCTGCACCACGTTGTGGAGGCCAATATTCTTTTGAGTGGAATCGGGTTTGAAAGCGCAGGCTTGGCTTCGGCCCATTCCATTCACAACGGTTTATCCGCCCTTGAGGAAACGCATTCGTTCTACCACGGCGAAAAAGTTGCTTTTGGCGTGTTGGCCGGGCTTCACCTCACGGATGCTGCACCTTCCGAAATAGAAAGGGTTTATTCCTTTTGCGAAAAGACAGGGCTTCCTACCACTTTCAAAGACATTGGTTTGCTTGCCGTTGACGACGACAAACTGATGAAAGTTGCCAGAAAAGCCTGCGCCCCTCAGGAAGCCATCCATCACGAAGCCGGACAGATAAGCGCGGAAAAAGTTCGCTATGCCCTGATCGCCGCCGATGCGATGGGCCGAAGCAGAAAAACCCGGTAGACAGTGAACCCTTCGACAGGCTCACGGCAGGCAGCGAGAAGCGAACGCTTCGAGCAAGGATAATAGTCACTAAATCACTGATTCACTGACCACTCCCGCTGCCCGAGCGAAGTCGAGGGCAGCGATCACTGATTCACAGATCACTCCCGCTGCCCGAGCGAAGTCGAGGGCAGCGATCACTGATTCACAGATCACTCCCGCTGCCCGAGCGAAGTCGAGGGCAGCGATTCTGATCACTCCATCTTCGCCCACGGCTTGATATCCAGCATCATCCAGCCCCAGCCGGCGGTCTTTTCGTGGTCGCCGCCCTTGAGCCATTGCATTGTTTCGGTGCCCATCATCACAGAATAGCCCAGAGAGATATTCACAATATCGTTCAGCTTGTAGCCCGCCATAAAATCCAGCTCGGTACCCAGGCCACGGTCGAGGGTGGTCTCAGGATTCGAAGGGTCAGGAACATCGGCGGCCAGACTGAAAAGGTGGGGCATCAGTTTCAGGCTCCAGGCATCCTTCTTCCAGTCGAGGCTGAGGTAGATATCCATTAGGCCGGCATTATTGTTATGGTTTCCCACATAGAAATAATCCATCCAGCCATTGAACTTATGGTTGGTTCCGTAGAAAGGACTGAAACTCTCGTTTGTATTTCCATTCCCACCCAGATCGGTACCGCTGAGGTACTCAAACCCCAGGGTAGCTGCAAAACCCTCGGGCAGGGGCATACTGATATCCGCCGCGGCATACTGGGCCGACAGATCCCGGTTCTGCGCATCTTTGCCCCCCTGGAAATACAAGGCCGCATTGGTTTTGAATTTTTCGTGCTTGTATGTAAAGCGTGGCCCGATGGTCTGGCTGTATGCGATTTCCTGGGTAGGCGCAAGACTGTCCGTCATATCCATATACGGCATTCCATTGTTCAGGAAGAGGAAGCTGAAGCTGAACTTCCCGAATTCCCGGTGCAGCCATAGGAATTGAGCCGCTTTGTAATTGCCGCCCACCGTATAATCCTGACCGAACAAGTGTTCGGCATCCTGGTTCCAGGCAAGGCCCAAATGTACCTGTCCAAATTCACAGGGACTGAATTTGAAAAGCAGTCCATCGTGGCTGCGTCCTTGCTGCGCCCAGTCCACATTGCCCAGGATGCGGTGGTCGTCGTACACCCATTCCTGTCGTCCGACACGTAAAGCCAGCTTCTTGTTGAGGTCAAATTCTCCCCAGGCTTCGTGCAGGGCGTTTCCGTGCACATCACTGAGGTTGAGCTGAGGCACATCGCCCCAGACGCGCACATTCTGAAAGCTCACTTTGGCGCGCACTCCCGGCTGGCTAAAGCTCAGGCCTACCCGGCTACGCTGTGAAATGAACAGGGCGGGATCGAAGCTTTCACTGCTCAGCGTTTTGTAGCCGTTGCGGTACTCAAGGCGCGGGCGCAATTGTGCATCGAAGCGAAAGTCCTGGGCTTGCAATACAGGGCAAAGCAGCAAAGCAGCCAAAAGAAAACCGGAAAGGAAAAGTCTTTTCATCATAATAAAGTAATTGTTTACCATATTGCAAGTTTAGGAATTTTTAATGACCTGAAAAATGATATTCACTTTTCCGAACAGGCCTGAGCCGAAAATTTGTGATTTGCGTAAGGGGATGCTGAGCATAGCAAGAGGTTCTCCTCTATTCACCTCGTACCCGGAGCCGGGGTATTATCGAACTATTTGATATTAGATATCCAGTTTAACGCTCAGTGTGAGTGTCAGAGTGAGATCTGAGCTTTTTAGCTGGCGCTAAAAAGAAAACAGAGTTCGTGTGTTCGCTCTCGCTCCCACTCTCACTCTCACTCTCACTCTCACTCTCACTCTCACTCTCACTCTGTTTTGTACTCGCGCTCGAACTAATTTGCTTTTGCTGTTCGGGTGCGTCGTCACAGACGACCAGCCCTTGCGCACGCGCTGCAAGCGCCTGCCTACCGGCAGGTAGGCGCGCGAACACAATCTGTGCGCAGGCACAGCCTACGAGCAACAGGTGTTTTTGATGCAAGAGCATACAGCATACAGCAACAGTCTAGAAACTGTATGCTCTTGCTCTATACTTTTGCTGCTTAGATCACGCCGAGCTCCTTGCCCACCTTGGTGAAGGCTTCCAGGGCTTTATCCAGATGCGCCTTTTCGTGGCCGGCCGAGACCTGCACACGAATGCGGGCCTGGTCTTTCGGTACCACAGGATAATAGAAACCGATGACATAAATTCCTTCCTCCAGCAAACGAGCCGCAAATTCCTGGGATAGCTTGGCATCGTATAGCATCACGGCCAGGATTGCCGACTGCGAAGGCTTGATATCAAATCCCGCTGCACGCATCTTCTCACCGAAATAAGCCGTATTGCTGTGCAGCTTATCCTGAAGTACCGTCGTTTCGCTCATCATATCAATCATCCTGATCCCTGCGGCAACCACTACAGGTGGAAGGCTGTTGGAAAAGAGATACGGACGGGAGCGCTGACGCAGCATATCGATGATCTCCTTCCTGCCCGTGGTAAAGCCCCCGATGGCCCCGCCAAAGGCTTTGCCCAGGGTTCCGGTGATGATGTCCACCTTGCCCCGGATATCAAACAGCTCTGTTACCCCCCTGCCGGTTTCCCCAACCACGCCGTGGCTGTGGCATTCGTCCACCATCACCAGGGCATCGTATTTTTCAGCCAGTGCCACAATCTTATTTACCGGGGCCACATTGCCATCCATCGAAAACACCCCGTCTGTTACGATAATGCGGAAACGGTGTTTGGAGGCTTCCTGCAGTTGCTTTTCCAGGTCGGCCATATCCGCTGAAGCGTAGCGATAGCGGGCAGCCTTACACAGCCTGACCCCGTCGATAATGGAGGCGTGGTTCAGGGCATCTGATATGATGGCGTCTTCCTCGCCCAGAAGGGGCTCAAATACCCCGCCATTGGCATCAAAAGCGGCGGCATAGAGAATGGTATCTTCGGTTCCCAGGAATTCCGCAATCTTACGCTCGAGGGTTTTATGCAGGTCGGTGGTACCGCAGATAAAACGCACCGACGACATCCCGTATCCGTGGGTGTCGAGGGCCTCGCGTGCAGCCTGGATGAGTTCAGCATTATTGGAAAGCCCCAGATAATTGTTGGCGCAGAAATTCAGCACCTCTTTGCCGTCTTCCAGACGGATCTCTGCCTGTTGGGGACTGACGATTACTCTTTCTTTTTTAAACAATCCGGCCTCTGCGATGGAGGCCAGTTCCTGTTGCAGATGTGCTTGCATTTTTCCGTACATATCAGGGTGTTTTATTGTGTTATGCAGTGTTTCCAAAACAAAGGTAAAAGTAAACATTTCGGCCAGATGGCTGAAGTACAAGCCTATCCATTCTCTTTCTAAATAATTGTTGCTGCCTTAGGCCCGCCGCAAATTTATTTAATTTTGGGGCGTCTGTGAAATAAATAACAAGTAATCCGCAATACGATGAAAAAGCTAATGGTGATTGGTGCCCTGGGGCAGATAGGATCAGAATTGACCCAACTGCTGCGCGAACGATATGGCAATGAGAATGTGATTGCTACTGACTGGAAAACAAAGCCCTGCAACAAAACCCTGTCGGCGGGTCCCTTTGAATATGTGGACGTAATGGACAAGCCTTCGATGCGTGCGGTCATTGAGAAGCACCAGGTAGATGCCATCATCAATATGGCGGCCATTCTTTCCGCAACGGGGGAAGAGCATCCCAACCTGGCCTGGAATGTGAATATGGGTGGATTATATAATGTGTTGGAGCTGGCGCGGGCCTATAATATGGATAGGGTGCTGGTGCCTTCATCTATCGCTGTTTTCGGACCGGAGACCCCGCGTGACCATACGCCCCAGGAAACCATCCTGAAGCCAACCACAATGTATGGCGTAACCAAGGTGGCCGGGGAGCTGCTGGGCGATTACTATGTCCGCCGCTTCAAACTGGATGTCAGGGGCCTTCGCTATCCGGGCATCATTTCTTCGGAAACCCTGCCCGGAGGTGGCACCACCGACTATGCCGTGGCGATTTACTACGATGCCATCCGCTATAAAAAGTACACTTGCTTTGTGAAGGAAGAGACCCGTCTTCCGATGATGTATATGCCCGACTGCCTGAAGGCTACTATGGAATTGCTCCACGCTCCCTTTGCCGACCTGCAGCATCACTGCGACTTTAATGTGGGGGCAATGAGTTTCAGCGCAGGTGAACTTGCGGCTTCCATCAAAAAGTACATCCCTGATTTCGAGATAGAATATAAACCCGACCATCGCCAGCGCATCGCTGATTCCTGGCCTACGAGTGTGGATGACAGTGCCTCAAGAAAAGAATGGGGCTGGACACCGCAGTACGACCTGGACAGTATGACCCGGGATATGCTGGAAAAACTATCGAAAAAGCTGAAGTAGCTCAGGCAAAAGCTTCCCTGATTTCTTCAAATACTTCTCTGACGGCATCCAGGTTTTCGGTTTGCATCAGCTTCATTTTGTATGGCCTGAAATCGGGTAAGCCTTTGAAGTAGCGGGCATAGTGCTTTCGGATTTCAATCACCGCCAGACGCTCCCCTTTGCGTGATACGGATCGTTCCAGGTGTCCCATACACACCGCCAGCCTGTCGGCCAGGGCAGGAGGTGAAAGCAAACTACCCCTTTCGAGATAGTGCCGGATTTCAGAAAAAATCCAGGGATAACCGATCATTGCCCTCCCTATCATCAGCCCGTCAACCCCATATCGATCAAACTTTTCCCTGGCAATTTCAGGACTGCTCACATCCCCATTGCCCACCACGGGGATATGCATCCGGGGGTTCTCTTTTACCGCGCCAATCAGGCGCCAGTCGGCCTCCCCCCCATACATTTGTTTTGCGGTGCGCCCGTGAATACTGATCATTGCCGCCCCGGCATCCTGCAGGCGCTCGGCCAGGCCCACGATGGGCAGGTCGTTGGCATCCCAGCCAATGCGGGTTTTCACCGTAACCGGAATGCGGACAGCGCCAGCCACGGCAGCCACAATCTCCACCATCAGGTCCGGGGTTTTCAGCATTGCTGCTCCGGCACCCTTGGCAATGACTTTCTTCACCGGACAGCCAAAGTTCAGGTCGATCACATCCGGGCCGGCCGCTTCCACCAGGCGGGCAGCTTCTACCATCGCTTCAGGGCGGTGACCAAAGATCTGTATCCCCACCGGCCTTTCCCCCTCCTGAATGTCCAGCTTTTTTAAGGTCTTTTGCGCTTCTCTGATCAATCCTTCCGAAGAAGCAAATTCCGTAAAAACCATATCCGCCCCATACTCACGGCAAAGCAGGCGAAAGGGTGGATCCGTAATATCTTCCATCGGCGCAGCCAGCAATGGCCAGGCACCCCCCACCTTCATATTTCCTATCTCAATCATAACAGCACAAAAATACAGCTTTCCCTTCCCTACGGCCCTGGAATGTCCCTCGAACGCATAAAAGAAAAAAACAAAAAATTTCTTGCCAATTAAAAAATCGTTTATACCTTTGACCAACTGGTTAAACCATATAGTCACACCGAATGGACAACATCAATCAAGATCCGGGCAGTGCGGAAAAGATTCTGGAAGCAGCCCGCAAGGTTTTTCAGCAGAAGGGCTATCACGGGGCAAGGATGCAGGAGATTGCAGATGAAGCCGGGATCAGCAAGGCTTCCTTACATTATTATTTCCGTTCCAAGGAAAAGCTCTTTGGAGAGATTTTCAGGGAGGCATTCGGGCAATTCATTCCTTCGATGCAACAATTGATGGGGGGTGACAACAGCCTTGAGCAGAAGATGCATTGGTTGATCCGGCGTTATATCGCTTTGCTCGAGGAACACCCTTCCTTGCCGCAGTTTATCTTGTCGGAGATCAACCGTGACCCTGAATCTATCGGAAAACTGTTTCTTGAGACAGGCGTCCGGCCCGAAGCCCTGATGGCACCCCTGCTGCCATCCCTGAGCGCTGCCTATGGAAAGGACAGGGATCCGCGGCATTTTCTCGTAAATGTGGTAGCGATGACCATCTTCCCTTATGCAGCCCGTCCTTTGCTCGAACGCATCCTGTTCAACGGGGATGGGGAGGCTTACGATCGCTTTCTTTCAGAACGGAGCCAGCTGGTGCCTGAGGCGGCAATGCGAAGCCTCTCACAGAAAGACCCGGCACAAAATTCAGAACTATGAAAAGGTGTATGATTATTTTGGTCGGCATTTGGGGATGGAGCCTGGCTGCTCAGGTTGCCCCGCAGCAAGGGCTCAGCCTCGACAGCCTGTTCAGTCTTGTTGAAAAACAGGATCCGATGGCCGAAGCAGCATCCATCTATGCCAGCATTTCCAGTGCCCGCCAGGCGTCCGTCTGCGCAGGCCTGGGGCCGGTGGTCCGTCTGGCAGGACAAGCAAGCTGGCAGAGTGATGTGACTTCCATCGATCTTGATTTTCCTGACCATCTGCCATTGAATACTGCTGATTTCGGGTTTCCTGAGATGCCCCGGGAGACCTTTAAACTTCAGTTGGAAATACAGCAACCCATTTACCAGGGGGGACGTACCCGCCTGCAAGCATACGAAGCCTCTGCGGATCATCAGATTTCCCTGGCATCATTGCAACAATCTGTGAGCGCCAGAAAAGCCCAGGCAATGCAGCTCTTTTTCAGCATTCAATTGATGAAAATTTCTGAGGATGTCAGCGAGGCCTTCCTCAGAGAGCTGGACGCCAGGCTGCAGGTGGCCGGGGCCAACCACAGTCACGGCACGCTGCCACGCTACGGGAAACAATTGCTTGAAGCGGAGAAAGCGCGGCTAAACCAGCGCCTTACGGAAATTCGTTTTGCCGAGAAAGCGGCCAGGGAAACCCTTGTATTGCTGGCCGGGGATACCAGCCTGGCCCATCGCTCCCTGATTCGGCCTGAGATAGCGAGCTCCCCTACCTCCGCTTGGCAACGTCCTGAGCTGGCCATCGCCGATCTCCGTGTGTACAAACTTCAGCTATCGGAATCCCTGCTTCAGGCAGGCAAACGCCCGGGGATTGCTGCCTTCAGCCAGCTGGGTTATGGAAAACCGGGCCTGAATATGTTTGAAGAAGATTTCTCCCCTTACGCCCTGGCCGGATTGAAGCTGGAATGGTTGCTCTGGGACAACTACGGGCGGAAGCGGAAACAGGAGGTGATCCGGCATCAGCAAAGCCTGGTACGTCAGGAGAAAGCACGACTGGAGGAAGGCATTCAGGCTTCCGTATTGAGGCAGCAGGCAGTAATTGATAAATTCACCCGGATGCTCCAGAGCGATGAAGAAATAGTCGGACTGCGGGAAGAAATCAGCCGCGCGGCTGCAGCCCAACTTGATGAAGGCGTGATCACCCCTGATGTTTATGTGCAGCGCAGCAACGAGGCCTACCGGGCCCGACTGGAAATGGAAACCCACCGCATCCAGCTGGAAATGGCCCGGGCAGAATTGAATTTTATCATAGGAAAATGGTAATCAAAAGAAATATGAAAAGGGTTCCCACATTTTTCGTTCTTTTTTCTCTTATCGGTGTCCTACACAGTGGATGCACAGAGAAGGAAACACTTCCGGATGCCTATGGAAATTTTGAGGCAGAGGAGGTCCTTGTTTCGGCCGAAAGCGCCGGCATTATCCTTCAGTTCCTGGCAGAAGAAGGAAGCCAGGTGACGCAAGGACAAATCATTGCCATCCTGGACAGTACCGGCCTGGTACTCAAGAAACAGCAAATCATCGCCCAAAGGGCCGCGGTTGCAGCAGAACTGCAGGGACTAGAGGCGCAGGCCGGGGTTTATATTCAGCAAAAAGCCAATTTGCAGAAAGACCTGGCCAGGGTGCAGGCGCTGCTGAAGGAAGGTGCCGCCACCCAAAAGCAGTTGGATGACATTGAAGGTGGCATTATGATGGCTGAGAAGCAGGCCGATGCGGTGCAGGCGCGGCGCCTTTCCATCTTTCGGAAGCTGGAGAGCATTGATGTGCAGCAGGAGGAAGCGGAACATTTTCTATCCAAAACGCGGGTACATAGTCCGGTGAATGCCACCGTACTTCGTTGTTTTGCCGAAGCCGGAGAGGTGGCCGCCCCTGGCAGAGCCTTGTGTAAACTGGCAGACCTGCGGCAGATGACCCTCAGGGTGTATGTTTCCGCGTCGCAATTGACCGGCCTGAAGCTCGGTCAGGAGGTGGAAGTGGGCATTGACGCAGCGGGAGGAGGCATTAAAAAATATCCCGGGAAAATAATCCACATCGCGGAACAGGCCGAATTCACGCCCAAAATCATCCAGACCCGGGAAGAAAGGATCAATATGGTATATGCCTTGAAAATTAGCGTAAAGAATGATGGATACCTGAAGATAGGAATGCCCGGAGAAGTGTATTTTCACCAGAAAGAAATATCTCTAACCAACACAGAAAAACAATGAAAAACAAGCTTATCCTCACCGCGGCCTTTTTGCTGGCCACTTTTGTCTTGCTGCCTGCCCAGTCGGCGGGCGATATCATAGGTAAATGGCTGAATGCCGACAAAGATGCCCATATCCAGATCTCCCGTGAAGGAAATCAGTTTGTGGGTAAGATCGTCTGGCTGAAAGAACCCATTGACCCGGAAACAGGGAAGCCCAAGGTGGACAAAAACAATCCCGAGGAAAAACTCCGCACCCGTAAAACCCTGGGTTTGGCTATTCTTAACGGCTTCACTTTCAAGGACGGAGAATGGAGCGGGGGCACCATCTACGATCCCAAATCGGGGAATACTTACAAATCATACATCAAACTGGACAATCAGAATAAGATGAATGTCAGGGGCTATATCGGTAAATCGTGGATGGGCCTGGGGCGTACCACGGAGTGGACCCGGATAAAAGACTGATTCATTCGTGAAGGCGGTATCGGCATATCAACTGAGTAAGCAATACGGAAGCCATACAGCGCTGAGGGAGATTTCTTTCAGCCTGGATGCAGGGGAGCTCTTCGGTTTTATCGGCCCGGACGGTGCCGGTAAAACAAGCCTTTTCCGCATCCTCACCACCCTGCTCCTTCCCGACGGAGGCCAGGCAGAAGTCCTGGGGCTTGATATTGTCAAGGACTACCGACTGCTTCGTCGAAGGATAGGCTATATGCCCGGACGTTTCAGCCTCTATCAGGATTTGAGTGTGGAAGAAAACCTGCATTTCTATGCCCGGGTTTTCGGGGCGGATGTGGCAGAGAATATGCCCCTGATTGAGGATGTTTACACGCAGATTGCGCCCTTCCGAAAGCGAAGGGCTGGGAAATTGAGCGGGGGGATGAAGCAGAAACTCGCCCTGTCCTGTGCCCTCATCCACCGGCCCGATATCCTCTTTCTGGATGAACCTACCACCGGGGTCGATGCAGTCTCCAGGCGTGAATTCTGGGATATGCTTGGAAGATTAAAAGATGACGGCCTGAGCATCGTCGTTTCCACCCCCTATATGGATGAAGCGGCCAGATGTGACCGGGTGGCCCTGATGCAGGCGGGGGAGATACTGGCCATCGACAGTCCGGAAAGGATTATCCGGCAATTCCCCCACGAACTCTACCGTATCAAGGGGCCGGATATGTTTCAACTCTATCAGGCTTTGCAGAAATTCCAGGGCGGTTTTTCTGCCTACCGGGCAGGGGAATACATTCACCTGGCCATCGACTTCAATGCCACTTCCTTAAGCCATATTCTTGCTGTACTCCGGGAATCCGGAGTAGCTTACGAACAGCCGATTGGCATAGACCCCGGCATTGAAGATGCTTTTCTGGAGAAGATGAAAGAAAAAGAAATCCCTTTTGCCCGATGAATGTCATTGAAAACCGCAATACGATAGAAGTCAGGGAGCTGGTCAGGCGCTTCGGTGCTTTCACCGCGGTTGATCACCTGAATTTCACTGTGGCTAAGGGGGAGATCTTCGGATTTCTGGGAGCCAATGGAGCAGGAAAAACTACAGCCATCCGTATTTTATGCGGGCTACTCTCTCCCAGCTCCGGCAAGGCCCTGGTAGCCGGATACGATGTAGCCTCCCGGCCCGAGAAAGTAAAACGAAGCATTGGCTATATGAGCCAGCGTTTTTCTTTGTACGATGACCTCACCGTTTGGGAAAACATCCGCCTGTATGCCGGAATTTACGGATTGCGAAATGGGGAGATCAGGGAAAGGGGGAGCAGGATGCTGGAGCGCCTGCACATCCCCCAAACCCGGGATCAGCGTATTTCCTCCCTGCCCCTGGGATGGAAGCAGAAGCTGGCCTTTTCCATTGCCATCCTCCACCGCCCGGCTGTCGTCTTCCTGGATGAACCCACCGCCAGTGTGGATCCGGTGAGCCGCCGCCAGTTCTGGGACCTGATCTATGAAGCCTCGAATGAGGGGATCACGGTTTTTGTGACCACACATTATATGGATGAAGCGGAATACTGCGACAGGGCCTGTATCCTGGTGGACGGGAAGATCAGTGCGATGGACCGTCCGGAGGCGCTGAAGCAGCAGTTCAGCTCAGAGAGTATGGATGGTGTTTTTGTGAAGCTGGCCCGGCCACAAATGCAATCATACGCTTTATGAAAAGATTTGCAGGCTTTGTGATCAAAGAGTTCCATCACATTTTCCGGGATGTGAAAACGATGCTCATCCTCTTTGGCCTGCCCATCGCCCAGATCCTGATTTTCGGGTTTGTAGTCACCAACGATCTGAAAGACATCCGGGTTGCGGTGGTCGATCTCTCGAAGGATGAAGCTTCCGCCCGCCTGATTCAGAAGGTTTTCTCCTCCGGCTACTTCCTCCCCGACGAAATCTATAATGCACCCGTAGATGTGGAAGCCATCTTCCGTGAAGGGAATGTGAAACAGGTTATTGTCATTGAGCAAGGACTGGCGAGCAGCCTTGGGCGGGGTGAAAATGCAAAGATCCAGCTGCTGGCCGATGCTTCGGATGCCAATACTGCGAATCTGGTGGTGAACTACACCCGGGGCATCATACAGGATTTTTCACAGGAAATGCTGTTGAAGGCCCCGGTGGCATTGGACATTCAGGAAAGCCGGATGATTTTTAACCCGGAGATGCGCGGGGTTTTTATGTTCGTCCCGGGAACGATTGCCCTGATTCTGATGCTGGTCTCGGCGATGATGACCTCCATTTCCATCGTCCGGGAAAAAGAGCTGGGGACAATGGAGACACTCCTGGTTTCTCCACTGCGTCCTTTGCAGATCATACTGGGTAAAGTTACCCCTTATGTGGCCATTTCCTTCATCAACACCATCAGCATTTTGTTGCTGTCTTACTTCGTTTTCGGAATGCCCGTAAAAGGGAGCCTGGGCCTGCTGCTGGCCGAGTGCCTGCTTTTCACCATCCTGGCCTTGTCGCTGGGCATCCTTATTTCCACCCTCAGCAACAGCCAGCAGGTAGCGATGTTTATCTCGATGTTTGCCCTGATGCTGCCCACCCTCCTGCTTTCCGGATTTATTTTCCCGATAGAGAATATGCCCAGGGTTTTGCAATGGCTCACGATGGTAATGCCGCCCCGTTATTTCATTACCGTCATCAAAGCCATTATGTTGAAAGGGGCAGGGATGGAGTTTATCTGGAAAGAAAGCCTGATTATGGCGGGGATGACCCTGTTCTTTATCCTGTTGAGTCTCAAAAATTTCAAAATCAGATTAGCCTGAAACCTCCCTTGCTATGGTAAAACATAAAGACACACCACCACGACCGATTTTCATCCGGGATGACTCTCCCCTCGCTATGGATATGGAGGCGGGAAAATACTTCTGGTGCGCCTGCGGCAGAACCCGCAACCAGGCCTTCTGCGACGGCTCGCATCACAAGACCGGCATACGTCCGAAGCGCGTGGTATTAAAAAAGCCCGAAAGGGTATATTGGTGTATGTGCAAGCATACCGCCACGCCTCCTTTTTGCGACGGGACGCACCATACACTGAAGGGCCAGGCTGGCAGCCTGGCAGAGGAGCAGGATTAGCAGCTTATGCGGAATATACTCATCATATTGAGAAAGGAGTTCACTCAGATCTTCCGTAACCGGACGATGCTCCCCATCATCTTTCTTGTACCTCTGGTGCAGTTGATCATTCTGGTTAATGCCGCTACCTTGGAGATGAAGGAGATCAAGCTGGTGGTGCTGGATCAGGATCATTCGGTGACCTCCAGGGAGATGGTTTCCCATTTTGAGGGATCTCCCTTCTTCCGGCTTTACACCAGTACAAGCGATCCCCACCTCAGCGATGAACTGCTTCTGAAGGACCAGGCCGACCTGGTACTCCTTGTTCCGGGTGGCTATGAAAAAGCGCTGCTCCGAAAGCTTCAGTCCGGGGTGGATGCCCCGGAAACCAGGGTGCAGTTGCAGATCAATGCCATCAATGCTACGGCGGCAGGACTGACGCAAGCTTATGCCAGCCAGATTTTGCAGTCCTGGTTTCAATCCTTTGCCGCTGAAAAGGGCGCAAAGATTGAGGGAGCAGGCAGGATAGAAGTAAATTATGCCTTTTGGTATAACCCCCAGTTGAACTACAAGGTGTTTATGGTGCCGGCCATCCTCCTCATACTGATTACCATTATGGGAATGTTTCTGACCGCCCTCAACCTGGTTAGGGAAAAGGAGCTGGGGACCATTGAGCAGATCAATGTTACGCCCATACGCAAGTATGAGTTTATCACCGGAAAGCTGATTCCTTTCTGGATCATCGGCCTGTTTGAGCTGGCCTTCGGAATTATGCTGGGCTTGCTGCTTTTCAGGGTTCCTTTTCTGGGCAGCCCCCTGGTCTTGTTCTCTTTTGCCGCAGTCTATCTCGTCCTGGCTCTGGGCATTGGCCTTCTGTTCTCCACCCTGGCCTCTAACCAGCAGCAGGTGATGTTTATGACCTTCTTCTTTATGCTTACCTTCATCCTGATGGGAGGCATTTTTACTCCGGTGGAGAGTATGCCCGGCTGGGCACAACAGGTGAATGTGATCAATCCTTTCGCCTATTTTATGCGGGTGATCCGGATGGTGATGCTGAAAGGTTCCGGGTTCAGTGATATCCTCCCCGAGTTTATTGCCATCGGGGTGTATGCCCTTCTGGTGAATGCCACTGCGGTTTGGCGCTACAGGAAGACGGTCTGATTTCTGCTTCTTCTTCCGGATACCGTCTCTATCTGCCCGTAAACAATAGTCCTGTCTCCCTTCCGTTTCCCTGCCTCTTCAAATGGCTTCATTTCAAATAATTTGCGGACTTTTGTAGCTGAAAATCCCATAAAGATGAGTATTTCTTTGATTCTGTTTATCCTGGGCGGGCTTTTGATCTGGGTCAGTCTGTATCCCATTTTTATTAAAGCCGGCAAAAAAGGCTGGCAGGCTCTGATCCCCCTGTACAACTTTTATATCTGGCTCGAGATCACCGGGAAGCCCCGCTGGTGGATCATTCTGTTCATTCTGCCCTTCATCAACATTTTTATGGTGTTGCTGATGGCGGTAGAGACCGCCCGCTCGATGGGAAAGACCAGCCTGTGGGAGCACAGCCTGGCCGCAATATTCCCTTTCGTGTATCTGCCCTACCTTGCCTGGTTCTCGGGAGAGCAATTTCTGAAACCGGAGGATAGACCCAAGATCAAAAAGGGGGTCGCCCGGGAATGGTTCGAAGCCATCGTTTTTGCCGTGGTCGCGGTCACCATCATCAACCTCTTCTATTTCCAGCATTATAAGATTCCTACCTCATCGATGGAGAAAAGCCTGCTGGTGGGCGACCATCTCTGGGTAAATAAATTTGTTTACGGGGCCAGGCTTCCGAATACCCCGCTTTCGTTTCCCCTGGTACACCATACAATGCCATTGAGTACCAGCGCCAAGTCCTACCTTGAATGGGTGAAGTGGCCTTATCATCGTTTTCCTGTATTCAAAACAGTCCAAAATAACGATGTGGTGGTTTTCAATTATCCCGAAGGCGATACCGTTTCCACAGCCTTCCAGAGCAACCGAAGCTATTATTCGATGGTTCGCCAGTTTGGCAGGAACAACGTCCGCAACAACAAAGCCCATTTCGGGGATATCGTTTCCAGGCCTGTAGACAAGCGGGAGAATTTCATCAAGCGCTGCATTGCCATACCGGGAGATACTCTAGAGATTATCCGCCAGGTAGTCCACATCAATGGTGCGCCGCTGGAGAAAGCCGGGTCGATGCAACAACAATACCTGGTTAACACCAACGGTACGCCTTTCAGCAAAAAAGCCCTCGAGAGCCTGGATGTCACCGATGAGGTGATCCGCCTGAGCAATGAGCAATATATTTTTAACCTGACCGAGGAATCCGAAGCCAGCCTTCGTACCTATACCAATGTGGTCTCTGTGGAAAAACTGATTCAGGAGCCGGGTATGGTCAGCCCGGAAATTTTCCCCTATGATACTGCCCTGGGATGGAACCTGGATTACTACGGGCCCATCGTGATCCCGGCCAAAGGCGCCACGGTTTCCTTAAACCTGAAAAACCTTCCCTTGTATTCCCGCATCATCAAAACTTACGAAGGCCATCAGTTAGAAGAAAAAGACGGCCGCATTCTGATCGATGGTCAGGAAGCCGACAGCTATACCTTTGCGATGGATTATTACTGGGTGATGGGCGACAACCGCCACAATTCCGTGGACTCACGATACTGGGGTTTCCTACCGGAAGACCACCTGGTGGGTAAAGCCGTTTTCGTCTGGATTTCTTCTGATAAAAACAAACCCTTACTGCAGCGCTGGCGCTGGAACAAGATGTTCCGAGTCATCCGTTAAACCGAATCCTCTAAGCCTTGAACATCTACCTGAGAAAAAAACGCTGGAAACTCTCCCTCTTCTTTGCCGCACTGGTGATCGTGGGAGCTTCCCTCTGGTACACCAACACCCTGGTTGGGAAGGTGGCCCGTGAGGAGCGAAAGAACATCCGGATCTGGGCTGATGCCGTGCAGCAAAAAGCAAAACTGGTTCAGGTGCAGGAACAGCTTTTTGGCACCCTTCAGCGTGAGGAAAGGAAAAGGGTGGAACTGCTGGCCCGGGCAACCCAACGCCTGATCAATGCCAGCAATACCGAAGACATCACCTTCTACTCGGAGATTATCGCCGGAAACACAACCATCCCGGTCATCCTGACCGATGCAGAAGGGAATATCTCCTCTGCGAAAAACGTAGACTTTGATCCGGCTGAAGTAAAAACCCTTACCCCAGAGTTGCAAGCACAATTTTCTGAATATAAGCCCATTGCTTTCGACTATTACCAAGGGCACATCAATTATTTTTACTATTCTGACTCCAAGCCGTTTACGGAGATAAAGCAGATTCTGGAGGAAATGGTGCAGAGTTTTATCACGGATGTCGTCGTCAATTCCGCCTCCGTGCCTGTCATTGTCACCGATGAGGCCCGCCAGCGCATCCTTGCAACCGGCAATCTGGATTCGCTGATGCTCAGAGACTCCACGGCCTTGCAGCAGCTTGCCCTGGAAATGGCTGAGAGCAATGCTCCCATTGTGATCGATCTGGGAAGCCAGGGGAAGCACCTCATCCACTACCAGGATTCCTATTTGCTTACGCAACTGCGCATCTTTCCCTACATTCAGTTCGGGGTGATCGGAATTTTCCTCTTCATTGCCTACCTGCTTTTCAGCACAGCGCGCAAATCGGAGCAGAACCAGGTATGGGCCGGTCTGGCTAAAGAAACCGCACATCAGTTGGGAACACCTTTGTCATCTCTGATCGGCTGGACGGAGTTGCTGAAGATGCAGAGGGTTGATAATACCATCACGGAAGAGATAGAAAAGGACATCCGGCGCCTGGATATCATTGCACAACGCTTTTCGAAAATCGGAAGTCCGCCTAAGCTGGAGCCCCAGAATCTGGTGGGGGTCATACACGAGGCGATTGCTTATCTGAAGCCACGTATTTCCAAACAAATACACATCAGCATCCATTCGACCTCCGGGCACGACATCATTTTGCCCCTGAACCGCCAGCTTTTCGAATGGGTGGTGGAAAACCTCACCCGCAATGCGGTGGATGCAATGGAAGGGAAAGGAAGCCTGACCATTGATATCCGGGAAGAGGCCAGGCTGGTGACCATAGATTTCACCGATACCGGCAAAGGGATGCCGAAAAAAGTATTCAAATCCATCTTCCGCCCGGGCTATACCAGCAAGAAAAGGGGGTGGGGGCTTGGCCTCTCCCTGGCCTCCCGCATCATCCGGAATTATCATAAAGGGAAACTCTTTGTAAAAACTTCTGCTCCGGGTAAAGGTTCTACTTTCCGTATTATTCTACGAAAATCTTAAGTATTTTTTCCGCTTTGGCCTGGCTGTTTCGTCTATTTGGGATGGAGCCCCTGGAGCACGTCGCAGTTTCCCGGCTATTTTGTAATTTTACGGATTAAAGAAAAAAGATGGACAAACGATGGGTACTCAAGGAACAAGGTGATCCCCAGGCAGTTGCGAGTTTAGCCCAAGCGTTGAACATCCACAAGGTATTGGCTAATCTCCTGGTTCAGCGAGGGATTCGCTCCTTTGATGCCGCTGAAAATTTTTTCAGGCCTAAACTTGATCAGCTCCACGACCCTTTCCTGATGAAGGATATGGACAAGGCTGTGGAAAGAATAGAGCAGGCTGTGAGCCGGGGTGAAAAAATCCTTGTGTACGGGGATTATGATGTGGACGGCACCACAGCAGTGGCTTTGGTATATATCTTCTTGAATAAGTTTTACAAAGAGATCGAGTATTATATCCCCAACCGCTATTCGGAGGGCTATGGTATTTCGTATGCAGGCATCGATTATGCAGCGGAGAACGGCTTCAGTCTGATCATTGCACTCGACTGTGGGATTAAAGCCATTGAGAAGGTGGAATATGCCAAAAAAAAGGGCATCGATTTTATCATTGGGGACCATCACCGTCCGGGCGACAGCCTTCCCGATGCCGTGGCCGTGCTTGATCCCAAGCGGGCTGACTGTCCCTATCCCTATAAGGAGCTTTCCGGATGCGGGGTAGGCTTTAAGCTCATCCAGGCGTATGCCAAAAAGAACGATATCCCTTTTGTGCAACTGAAGCGCTACCTCGACCTGGTGGTGATCAGCATTGCTTCCGATATCGTTCCGATCACGGGCGAGAACCGCATCCTGGCCTATTTCGGGCTGAAACTCATCAACCATAAACCCCGCCCGGGTATTGAGGCCATCCTGAAGTTCAGCAATGTGCGGAAGAATACGGCAGAGAGCATCCGTGAAACCGCCCGCTACCGGAATTATTTCAGCCGTGAGCTGACCATCAGCGACCTGGTTTTCCTGGTTGGCCCCCGCATCAATGCCGCCGGCCGGATGGAGAGCGGAAAGAACTCCGTACGCCTGCTCGTGTGTGAGACCCTGGAAGAATCAGACACCATCGGGATTCAGATCAACGAATACAACAACGAGAGACGCAGCAAAGACACCGAGACCACCCAGCAGGCCCTGGAAATGATCCACAGCGACCCGGAACTGCTGAGTGCCAAATCAACCATTGTCTACAATCCCGACTGGCACAAAGGGGTGATCGGTATTGTGGCTTCCCGCCTGACCGAAACCTATTATAAGCCTACCATCGTGCTGACCCGCTCCAACGGACTGGTCACCGGCTCGGCCCGCTCGGTGAAGGATTTTGATGTGTACGATGCCATCGATGCCTGTTCCGATTTGCTGGAGCATTTCGGGGGACATAAATATGCCGCTGGTTTGTCGCTGAAGCAGGAAAACCTGCCTGAATTCAAAAGGCGTTTTGAGGAGATCGTCTGCAATACCCTGACCGAGGAAATGACCGTGCCTGAGATTGAGATCGATACAGAGATCAACCTGGATATGATCAACCGGAAATTCTACCGCATCCTGAAACAGTTTGCCCCCTTCGGCCCCGGGAATATGGCCCCCGTTTTTCTGACCAATGATGTGGTAGGATCTGAAGACAGTCGCATTGTGGGAAGCAACCACCTGAAGCTCTCCGTATTCCATCCAAATATCAATACCTTTCCCATCAGCGCCATCGCATTTCAGCTCGGGCAGTATTGCAACCGCATCCGCTCCGGCGAACGCTTCAATATGTGTTACCAGCTTGAGGAGAATGAGTGGAACGGCAATGTCAGCCTGCAGTTGAATGTGAAGGACATCAAGATGCTGGGCTGAGGGGACAGTGATCAATGATCAGTGATCAATGATCAGTGATCAGTGATCAGTGGGCAGTTGAAGAGAGACTGTGGTTTGGTGAGCGAAGCGAAAACAAACTACTAGTCGAAATCATCCCGATGAACGAAGTGAATCGGGAGGGCAGTGTGTGAATGCCTGAATAAGGTTGACCTGCTGGCCTGCTGGCCTGCTGGTCTTCTGACCTGCTGACCTTTTGACCTGCTGATCTTCTGGCCTTCTGACTTCATAATCATTACTCATTCGATCCCTGCTCTCTCAGGAGCATTAGCTCATTAGCCTGCGATGACATCACAGACCCCCGGCGCCCCGTAGGGGCGCGCTCTCAATGTCCAGTTTTCAATATCCAATGTCCAATGTCAAGGGACAGGAACAGCGACAGGAGTAGCCCTTTGCAGCCTTCGCGTTTTCTTGGCGGCTTTGCGTGAAATAATACGTGTCCCTCCTGTTCAGCGGTAGATCAAAGATCAAAAATACAAGATGTAAAACTGATGAGATGGGGTGTAATCAGGGGGATGTGCCCCTGTCTGCGGGAGACATTTAAACCACTAAGGAAATAAGGAAGGCATAAGGTTCACAAGGGCGAGGGGTGATGACTTCCCACGTCGATTGAAGATTACCTGATTGCCTGCCTGCCACCAGGCAGGTTGATTACTTGATGATGTGTTTGATATTTCGGAAGGGAATACCCGCTATACGCTGATTCCTCCCTCGTGAACCTCTGTGACTTCTCAGCGCACCTATGTGTTACAATGCGCAGAAAATTACATTCATACACAGAACCCTCAAAGGAGGCTGCGCGAAGAAGAATAGTTCGAGTTCGAGTTCGAAAACAAGTTCGAAGTGAGGTGAACAACCCATTCTCTTTGCCCTGCTCCGTCAGGAGAACCAAGCCGTAAAGCTGTGATGAATGACAAGACCACCCGGGCCCAGCATAGGGGCTGTCTTTCTGCTCCACCATTGCCTGACATATCAAAATAGGGAAGGGGAAGGACTGTATATGAATAATTTCTTTACCTTTACCCCCGCTTATGAAACCTTTTCATCAGGTGGGGGTATAAAACTGCAAACCCGCAAAGGCTTTCAGCAGCTGGGGAATGGTAAACAGGAGCCACATTCGTTTTGCTTGTGTGGGATAATTTTGTTTACTTTAACGCCCCTTTTTGGTACTGGTAAAGCGCATTATTATGAGGAAAGAATTATTACTGCTTTTTGTTTTCGTGCTTGCATTATCGGGCGTGCGAGCGCAGCAGGAAGCGCAGTTTACTCAGTATATGTTCAATCAAATGGCATTTAATCCTGCCTATGCGGGAGCCCGGGATGCCATTTGTACCAATGGCTTGATGCGCCAGCAGTGGATGGGACTTACTGATCCGGATGGGAACAATGTGGCCCCACGGACTTTCCTCGTGTCCCTGGATGCCCCGGTCAAATTTCTTCACGGGGGGGTGGGTGCCACCATCTTTCAGGATCAGCTTGGTTTTGAGAAGAACATCGGTGTTCGACTGAGTTATGCATATCGTTTCTTTCTGGGAAACGGCAACCTGAGTGTGGGTGCCCAGGCCGGATTCCTCAACAAAAGCATTGATTTTTCCAAGTTTAAGCCCATCCAAACAGAAGACCCTGTGCTTGCCAGTTCCAGTGAAGAGAGTACAATGCTTACTGATTTTGGCTTTGGAGCCTACTTCACGATTCCGGAAAAATTCTGGGCCGGTATTTCTACCAGCCAGCTTGCCGAAACAAGCAGCCCGATCGGAGATGCCAATTTTGAGTTGAGGCGTCACTATTTTGTGACCGCCGGTTATGCCTATACAATGCCTTTCGATCCCTCTTATGAGCTTTTGCCTTCCTTCCTCGTGAAATCCGACGGAGCCACAATGTCATTCGACCTAACAGGTCTGGTCAGGTACAATAACCGTGTGTGGGGAGGATTGTCTTATCGTTTGCAAGATGCTGTTGCGGTCATTCTCGGACTGAATTATAAGAATTTTAATGTGGGTTATTCTTACGATCTGACTACAAGCAAGCTTGGCGGACTGGGGAAAGTGGGAAGTTCGGGAAGCCACGAGATAATGCTCAATTATTGTTTCAAAATTGAGATTCCGGTGTACAGAACAAGTTATAAAAACACACTATACCTCTGATACAGTCGTTAGTAGCCCTATTTTCCAGAAACCAGCGCAAATACAGACCCGATATGAAAAAATTATTTCTGAAACTGTGGGTGCCATTATTGCCTCTGCTTTTGCTGAGTTGTGGCAATTCCGGCAACGGAGAGCTGATCGGCGTGCAAGGCCGTCAGGTTTTCTACCAACCTGATCCCTATGGAATGGTTTTCATTCCAATGGGCAGTTATACGATGGGTGCCGCAGATCAGGATGTACCCTATGCCCTGGTGCATCAACCCAAGACCGTTTCATTGCAGGCGTATTATATCGACGAAACTGAGATTACGAATAATGAGTATCGCCAGTTTGTCTATTGGGTAAGAGATTCCATCGCCCGGACTTTGCTCGGGGACCTTTTCCCGGAAGATTACCTCATCGAAGAAGATGACTACGGGAATCTGATTGACCCCCCCAGGCTCAATTGGGATATGGATATCATCTGGGATGGAGAAGAGGAAAGGGAAGCCCTGGAAGAATTGTATTACCCGGAGCACGAGCGCTTCTATCGCAAAAGAGTCCTGGATCCGCGCAAATTGAACTTTGAGTACTACTGGATCGATTATATGGCTGCTGCCAAAAAGGACTTCAGTCAGACCAACAACGAAGCCGGTTCCTGGGCGAATCGCCCCCAGGGTCTGAGGGACCGTTCGGTGTTCATCCGCAAAGAAGTAATAAATGTATATCCCGACACCCTGTCCTGGATTCACGATTATGCCTATTCCTTCAATGAACCAATGGCGCAAAGCTATTTCAGCCATCCCGCCTATGATCATTATCCGGTGGTAGGGGTAAGCTGGAAGCAGGCCAAGGCTTTTTGTGTCTGGCGTACTAACCTGATGAACAGTTACCTTCGTGGCCGGGAAGAAGCCACCGTTAATGAGTTCCGCCTTCCCACAGAGGCAGAATGGGAATGGGCTGCCCGCGGTGGTCTGGATCACAGCCCCTATCCTTGGGGAGGTCCCTATGTTAGAAATACAGAAGGTTGTTTCCTTGGAAATTATAAACCCCTGCGCGGGGATTATGTGGACGATGGCGGGCTGCACACCGTAATCGTAGGTCACTATGCTCCCAATGATTTCGGGGTGTATGATATGGCAGGAAATGTGTCGGAATGGACCAATGATGCTTTTGATGAGTCTTCTTATAACTTCACCTGGGATCTGAATCCCAGTTATGAATACAATGCCAGAGAGAGCGATCCTCCGGTATTGAAGCGCAAGGTAATCCGCGGGGGTTCGTGGAAGGATATCGGATACTATATGCAGGTGTCCGCCCGCTCCTTTGAATACCAGGATACCGCCAAGTGTTACATTGGTTTCCGTTGTGTGCAAACCTACCTCGGACGCCAGAAAGGCGACAACCTAAGCGCAGCATCAAACGTCTATTAATTCACCTTTTATTCATTTCACCAAAACCAATTTCAACAGTTATCACAATGGGTATTAACAACGTAGTAAAGGGTAGAGGCTTCCGCAATTTTATGGCCAAACTGTATGGCTGGGGAGCCTCAGTGGTTATTCTCGGTGCTTTGTTCAAGATCAACCACTATCCGGGCGCAGACTATATGCTGATCATAGGTCTGGGAACCGAGGCCATCATCTTCTTTTTCTCGGCCTTTGAACCGCCGCACATTGAACCAGACTGGAGCCTTGTCTATCCGGAACTGGCCGGGATGTACCACGGAAAAGATGTGGAAGACATTATGGCTACCCGCAAAGGTGTTACCGGCGAACTGGACAAGATGCTTTCGGAAGCAGATGTGGATCAAAACCTGATCAACCGCCTGGGGGAAGGCCTGCGAAGCCTGAGCGAGAATACGGCGAAGCTTTCCGTCGTTTCCGATGCCGCGGTAGCCTCAGGGGATTACATTGACAATGTGAAGAAAGCCTCCGAGTCTGTCTCAGAATTATCTCACACCTACAAGAAAACTTCCGAAGCCCTGGTGCAGGATGCAGATGTGGCAGAAGAGTATTTCACCAATATGCGCAAAGCAGCTGAAAGTGCCTCCACCCTGAGTGGTGCCTACAACGAAGCTGCCGTGAATATGAACAATGAACTGGCCGCAACCAAGGAATTTGCAGGCAGCATCAAGAATGCTACAGAAAAGGTCAACGAGCTGTCGCAACATTATGCTTCTTCCTCTCAATTGCTGACCAAGTCTGCAGATGCCCTCGACTTCAGTGCACTCGAGGAAGCTGATTTCAGCAGCAAACTGCGCAGTATCTCCGATAACCTTTCTGCCCTTAATGCTGTATATGAATTGCAACTTCAGCATTCCAGTGCACAGAAAGAGAGCGCAGCCCAGCTTCAGAACATTATGGAGCGCTATCTTGGCAATCTGTCCGAAACTGCAGCCAAGGCAGAAGAGTATTCAAGCAATATGGACCGTCTTGGAAAAAACATCGCTGCCCTCAACCAGGTATACGGCAATATGCTGTCTGCTATGAATGTTCAGGTGAAATAACAGCCCTGATCCCCTTAAACTAAAAGGAATCAGAAAAAGACACTAACTATGGCTGGATATAAAGAAACACCGAGGCAGAAAATGATCGGGATGATGTACCTGGTACTCACCGCGCTCCTCGCCCTGAACGTGTCGAAGGAGATTCTGCAGGCATTCATCGTGGTAAATGAAAGTATTGAGACCACTACCGAGAACTTCACCCAAAAACTCGCAGACAACTATGCCGAGTTTGAAAAGGCGCAATCCCTGAATCCTGAAAAGGTCAAGGAATTCTACGATAAGGCTCAGGAAGCCCGACGCATCGCCCAGGAATTGGTGGATTACATCGAACTTACCAAATGGGAAGTGACTGTAACAACAGACAATAAGATCAACACGATAGAGGAGGCCAAGAATACCCCTCTGCAACAGGTCTCTTCCCGGGATAAGTATACCGAACCTACCCGCTTTTTCTTTGAGCGCTCACCAGACGGGGAAAACGCCCGCTCAGGTGAACTCCGAGATAAGATTGTGCAGTTTAAAAAGGATATGCTGGAGCTGGTGGATCCACGCTTTCGCGATATGATCAAAATGCAGGGCCTGGATGTGGATGGTCCGTTTTATGACGCCGACGGCAAACGCCAAACCTGGATGCAGCACAACTTTTACTATAGCATCCTTGCGGCTGATATCACTATCCTTAACAAGCTCATCAACGAAGTAAGGAACGTGGAATTTGACGTCACCAAACACCTGTTTGGCGCAGTCAATGCAGACGACTTTAAATTTGATGAGGTCCGTGCTAAAGTCCTGGCAAGCAGCAATTATGTATTGAGAGGCGATAACTACGAAGCGGATGTGATCGTCGCAGCCTGGGATTCCAAGCAGAATCCTACCCTGAAGTATGTGATGGGTGCAGATACCATTCAGGATCCGGATAATATGCCGAATGCCATCGAGGTGGAAGGAGAAGGCGGGATCGCCAGAATCAGCATCCCTGCCAGCACCTTAGGTATTCAAAAGTTCGCCGGGGTGATTATGGTGCAAAACCCTGCCGGGATAAAAATCCCCTATCCCTTCGAAAGTGAGTATATCGTGGGAGAGCCAAGTTTAACGGTATCCGCCCTGAAGATGAACGTATTCTATATCGGAGTGGATAATCCGGTAGCGATTTCTGTTCCCGGTATTCCCGCCGAAAGACTGCGTCCAAGCATCACAACCGGTTCCCTTCGGCCCCAGGCGGGCAATTATGTGGTTACCGTACCGCGTGATGCCCGTACCACTACCATCAACGTCAGTGCAGATTTCGACGGAGAAATGCGATCAATGGGCAAGGCCGAGTTCCGTGTCAAAAGGGTACCCGACCCCATTGCTACGGTAGCTGGAAAATCTTCCGGACTCATCCCCAAAGCTGCCCTCACAGCAGCCGGAGGGGTAATCCCGCAAATGCCCGCAGATTTTGAGTTTGAACTCTTCTTTGAGATCCAATCATTCACCTTTGTTACAGTAAGGGGCGGCGATGTGTTCGAAAGAAATGCCCGAGGCAATCGCTTCTCTCCTGAAATGAAGGACCTGATCGACAATGCCCGCCGAGGCACCAAGATCTGGATAGAAAATATCATTGCGAGTGGCCCGGATGGCAATCGCCAGCTGGGAACCATCGCCCTGCAAGTTCAATAAGCTAATTCTACCACGGAGGAAATATGAAAAAGCTATTTGTAATCAGTATCCTGGGCTCTTTTTTGCTGGCTTTCGCCTGGCAAAGCAATGCCCAGGTGCTGGACAATCCACCCCGCGACGGGGTTTACGACCGGGAACACGTTCCTGAAAAGAAACCTATCCCTTATGTCAGCTTAAGGGAAGCAGATGTAGTCTGGTCCAAACGAATCTGGAGGGTCATCGATCTTCGTGAAAAGATCAATCACCCTTTCTATTATCCCATTGTGCCCCATAACGGATGGAAGAACTTTATGACTATCGTAATGGATGCTCTCCGGGAAGGTTCTGTGACCGCCTACGAGATCACGGAAACGGATGAATTCCTGATCCCCCTCACTTATGAGGAGATTATGGGAAGGCTGGAAAGATCCGATGAAATACAGCTTCAGCGTGACTATCCACCCTACGATTTCTACGACACGACGATCGTGACGAAGTTCAATCCGCAGGATGTGAAAAGGATTCGCATCAAAGAAGACTGGTACTTCGACAAACAAAGATCACAGATGGATGTGCGCATCATCGGTATTTGCCCGGTGCGCGACAGCTATGATGAAAACGGCAACTTCAGGGGTTTCGACCCCCTGTTTTGGCTCTACTTCCCCGAAGCACGCCAGGTCTTTGCCCGCAACATCGTCTTCAACCGCTTCAATGATTCGGAAAGAAGAACCTACGATGAGATCTTCTGGAAACGTATCTTTGGCAGCTATATCTACAAAGAGCAGAATGTTTATGACCGCCGGATTGCAGACTATGCAACCGGAATGGATGCCCTGCTGGAAGCCGAAAGGGTGAAGAATGACCTCTTTAAGTTTGAGCACGATCTCTGGGAATTCTAACAACAACAATATTTCCTCCGAAATAAAAGGGGCTGTCTCATTTCGAGATAGCCCCTTCTAATTAAGTTTGATGGCTATATGAACAAAAAAGAAGGGGCTGCCTGCTTGTGAGACAGCCCCTTTTTATGCTCAGTTTTCATACCCCGTGGGTCAGCGACCGCTCAGCTTTTTGGGAATGCGGCCACTCTTGATGCTCTCCGAGCGAAGCCTTCGCCCCACAATGCGCTCCACCATATTCCCGATCTCCAGAATACGGTCAATATCCAGGTTGGTTTCTATGCCCATCTCATCCATCATTACCACCATATCTTCCGTTGAAGTTAGTCCGACAATGCCCGGATCTTTATAGTAATACTCCCCGGTGCCGCTTACCGGAACCCCATCCACAAAGTTGGCCGGTTGTCCGCCAATGCCTCCTAAAGTTGATTCATAATTTGTCATCCCCGCCTGCAGGGCCGCCAAAACATTGGCCAGACCCCAGCCCCGCGTGGTATGCAAATGAACAATGTGTTTTTCAGGATGCGGAATGGCGTCCATCAGACGGGAGAAATAGGCATAGATGCGATCAGGCGAAGCGCTGCCATCGTGATCCGCGTGCTCTACGTCACTGGCGCCAATATCCAGCCAGCGTTGCGTGAATTCAATAGCCTTATTCATATCGGTCGGCCCTTCAATAGGACAGCCCCAGATGGTGCTAACCGTACCATTGACTTTAAGCCCGGCCTGCTTCGCAATAGGGATATATTTTTCAGCCATTCCCCAATACTCCTTGAGGCTCAAGCCGGAATTCTTCCGCTGATGCGACTCACTGGTGGAAACCATCAGCAGAATACGGTCTGGCCCGTAACCTTCCTGACGTGCCTGTATGGCACGTTCAATGGCCTTTTCCCTGATCGTCACAGCGGTAAACATTACCCCGTCCAGTTTCCCGTCCAGCCGCTTGCTCTTGTGTACACGACGAAACAAATCATCTGCATCTTTGAACTGAGGCATCCCCTTCGGGTTTCCAAAATTGGTAAGCTCAATGTGTTTAAAGCCGGCAAGAACCAATTCCTCTGTAAGCCAAACCTTTGCTTCTGTGGGGATAAATTTCTCTTCGTGCTGAAAGCCGTCTCTGACGGTGATGTCACCAATGGTAACCTTCTTAGGGTAATTCATATCGTATTTGCTTATAATTGCATTTCAGGAATATCCCCTTCCGTGATAAGACGGCCTTCCGTGGCTGCCCGGATCTCTTCCACAGAAACCCCGGGGGCCCTTTCCAGTAATCGGAATCCATCGCCTGTAACTTCCATTACCGCGAGGTTGGTAACGATTTTCTTCACGCATTGCACTCCGGTCAGGGGCAGGCTGCACTCTTTTAACAGCTTGCTTGCTCCGTCTTTACTGGTATGCTGCATTGCCACGATGATGTTTTTTGCCGCGGCGACCAGGTCCATTGCTCCTCCCATCCCTTTGACCAATTTGCCAGGGACTTTCCAGCTGGCAATGTCTCCTGTTTCGCTGACCTCAAAGGCTCCCAGAACCGTCAGGTCCACGTGGCCTCCGCGGATCATCGCAAAGCTTTGGGCCGAGTCGAAAAATGAAGCTCCGGGCAGGGCGGTTACAGTTTGTTTTCCTGCATTGATCAGGTCGGCATCCACTTCTTCCAGGGAAGGGAAGGGGCCGATACCCAGGAGTCCGTTTTCTGAATGCAGCACCACCTCTACACCTTCAGGGATATAATTGGCTACCAGGGTGGGAATACCGATACCCAGGTTAACATAATAGCCATCGCGCAGCTCCTGGGCGATGCGTTTCGCGATTCCGTGTTTATCCAGTGACATCTTTTCCTCCTTCGCTTCGGGTGGTTATAAACTCGATTTGTTTTTCATAGCGCTCGCCCTGGAAAATGCGCTGTACATAGATGCCGGGGGTATGGACCTGGTTTGGATCGAGGCTTCCGGCAGGCACCAGCTCTTCCACTTCCGCAATGGTGATCCTGCCGGCACTGGCCATCATATTGTTGAAGTTGTTAGCGGTATGCCGGTAGATCAGGTTTCCGTGGGGGTCTCCTTTCCAGGCTTTGACAATGGCGAAATCAGCCGTCAAACCCAATTCCATCAGGTACATTTTGCCGTTAAACTCACGCACTTCTTTGCCTTCCTGAACCTCGGTGCCATAGCCGGCAGGCACAAAGAAGGCAGGAATGCCTGCCCCTCCGGCTCTGATCCTTTCAGCCAGTGTACCCTGGGGGATGAGTTCTACCTCCAACTCCCCGCTGAGCATCTGCCGCTCAAACTCTTTGTTCTCTCCCACATAGGATCCCATCATTTTCTTCATCTGCCTGTTCCTGAGCAGTATGCCCAGCCCGACATTGTCGATGCCCGCATTGTTGGATATGCAGGTCAGGTGAGTCAATCCTGCATCGGCAATGGCCTTAATGGTGTTTTCCGGTATGCCGCAAAGGCCGAAACCGCCAAACATCAGACTCATTCCTGATTCTATCCCCCGTATGGCCTCCCGGGCGTTTTTTACCACTTTATTCATAGCTTGCTTTAATGGGTTTCAATAAGGGTAGAGTAATCGGTATATCCTTTTACTCCACCTGTATAAAACGTATCAGTATCTGGTTCGTTCAATGGGGCTTCCAGAAAAATGCGGCTGGGAAGATCGGGATTGGAGATAAAAAGCCGCCCAAAAGCGACCAGATCAGCTTGTCCGCCTTCAATCACCTGATGCGCCTTCTCCGGGGTATAGCCTCCTGCTGTAATGATGGTTCCCGAATATATTTTTTTGAAATGGGGAAGAAGTTGGAGCAGGTATCCCGGAGGTACCGGGGTGAGCGGTTCAACAAGATGGAGATAGGCCAGGGGAAAGGAATTCAGTTTTTGTACAAGGCTTGAATACGTTTCCACGGGGCGACTGTCAATTGTGCCAAAACGGGCTGCGGAAGGAGAGAGGCGAATGCCTACCCTGTTCCGGCCAAAGACGGTGAGCAGCTCATCCAGTATTTCAAGAATGAAGCGCTGGCGCTTGTCCACCTCTCCACCGTATTCATCCGTTCGAAGGTTGGAGCTGTCGTTCAGAAACTGCTCCGGCAGGTATCCATTGGCCGCGTGCAATTCTACGCCGTCAAACCCGGCAGCTTTGGCGTTTTCTCCCGCTGTCCGGTAGTCGCGTACGGTTTCCTTCACTCCCTTGTTGCTTAGTTTCAGGGGCAGGGGCAGGTCATACTTCTCCTCTCCTATCTTAATCTTGCCTTCAGCTGCCACAGAGGAAGGAGCTACAGGATGCATCCCTGAGGGCAGCAATTTGGGGTGAGATATCCTGCCGGTATGCCATAATTGAGCAAAGATGATCCCGCCCTCCTGATGGACTTCCGTGCATACCTCCTTCCAGCCTTCCACTTGTTCCTGGCTGTGAATGCCCGGCGTATTCTGATATCCGATAGCCTGTGTGCTGATTTGTGTGCCTTCCGAAATGATCAGTCCTGCCCCGGCCCTTTGCCGGTAGTATTCCACCATCATTGCATTCGGGATGCGCTGTTCACCTGCCCGGCAGCGGGTGAGCGGAGCCATCACAATGCGGTTCTTCAGCAGGAGATTCCCCAGTCGGTATGGATCGGATAAGAGCGGCATTGGCTTAGATCAGATAATCATTGATGGGTCCGTATGCGTGAAAGAACCCCGTCAGCAATACGGTATTCACGTCTTTTTCAGAAAGGGCAATGCCATCCCTGACCAGTTGCCGCCCAATTTCACGGGAACGCCTCAGGTAGTCGCAGGCAAGCTGGGCCCCCTGGCTGTCCAACTTGCCCAGAGCAGTAAACCAGGCGCTGAGCTTTGCCTCTTTATCCGTATCCCTGATCACATCCTTCCACCTGGGTGCCTCAGCCGGTATTGCTCCAAGATGTTGCTCACTATCCTGACGGAATTCATTGATCTTTACATAATCTTCCAGAGTAGGATTATACACCGCTACCGCTTTTCCTTCCTTGTATTGAAGAAATCCATCCTTCTGCGATCCGTCGTGGTGCTGGCCTCCCTTAATACCCTGATCAAATAGGGTGTCGAGCAGTTCGCTGTGCAGGTTTTCCGCGGGGTAGTATGGGTTCATCACACCGAGTATGTATCGAACGACATCAATTCCGACATAATCGATGAGTTGAAAAACACCCATCGGCCTGATCAGGTATTGCATTGAGACGGTATTGATGCGGTAGATGGCTTCGTGCACGGGCATATCATTGGCGAGTTTTTCTGCCTGAGCAATGCCATAGAGTGCATCGCGCATAAAATGGCCATTTCCTATAAATCCGGCGTGGTCGTTGGCCGGCACGATGATCTTGCCCATATTGCGGGCCAGCTCCAGCGCCGTTTCCCTCAACCCGGGTTTGGTGCGGGAAGTCAGGATCAGTTCCACCAGCCTTTGCACTGCCGGGGGATTGTAAAAATGGAAGCCCAATATGCGGCCGTCCAGGGAAGCCTTTTCATCCAGTAAATGTATGGGGACAGAGGAGGTGTTGGTGAAGTACCAGATATCCTTGTCGCTGCTGGCTTTTTCAAGCGTATCGAAGAGCCTGGTCTTAAGTTCAGGGTTTTCGCTCACAGCTTCAAAAACCAATCCTGCGCGGGCAGCATCCTCCAAGCGAGTGGTGAGTTTTAAAACAGAAAAGACCTTTTCTGCATACAACAACCCCACTTCTTCATCCTCTTTTCCGGCAAAGACCGGGTATCTTTTACGGAAGTCTTCCGCTTTTTTTGTCGCTTTCTTTCTGGATTGCTGGAAGATGTAGTCCTTCAATCCTTGCAGGGCTTCTTCCGAAACATCCACGGCAATGAGTTCAAAAGGCGTGTTTTCGTTCCCGGGCTTAAGCGCCTGGGCTACCATCTCCTGAGCCATCAGCAGGCTGATACCACTGCCCATCTTCCCGGCGGCACCCAGCACCGCCGATTTCTTAATGCGATTAATGTAGTCCATACATCTTGGTTTTATTTTTTACCAGAGGGGTTTTCTTTTTTCCAAAAAAGCTTTCATTCCTTCAGCCCCTTGTTTTCCAGGCCCAAAGAGACTGCCAAATTGTTCATTTTCAATTTCGTGTCCTTTTTCATAATTGACTCTGGCCGCCTGACGGGTGACGGCCTTCACCTTCTTGACGGCTTCAGGCCCTTTCTGAAGAATCAGGCGGGCGATCTGTTGGCACTCCTCCATCAGCTTATCCTGTTCCACCACGCGTGAAACCAGCCCCATCTGCAGCGCATCGGCCGCTTTTACCGATTCTCCTGTGACAAGAAGCATAAGAGCGTTGCCCATCCCAATATGCCGGGGCAAACGCACGCTGGCGGCAAAACCCGGGATAAGGCCAAGATTGACTTCCGGTTGTCCGAAAAGCGCTTTTTCTCCCGCGATGCGAAAATCGCAGGCCATTGCCAGTTCACAGCCACCCCCCAGGGCATAGCCATTCACTGCGGCAATCCAGATCTGTTCGCTGTTTTCCATTCTCAGGAAGGTGTCCTGTCCAAGCTTGGAAAAGCTTCGGGCGGCTTCCTCTCCCTTGTCCACCATCTCGGCAATGTCGGCCCCGGCTGCAAAAGCTTTGCCTTCACCGGTCAGGATCACAATGGCAGTTTTGGGAGAAAGGTCATCCATCGCCTGATTCAGTTCGAGAAAAAAGTCGGTGTTTAAAGAATTCAGTGCCTGACTGCGCCTCAGGGTGATCAGCCCCAGGCCGTCCTTTTCTTCTAAAGAGATTGTCTTGTAAACCATAGGATGCTTTGTCTTTAGGGTTTTTCAGGAAGAATGACAAATATATCAATTCTTATATGTTTAAGCAACAAAATCTCCGGAATTGAGCGAAGCCTGCCTTCCGGGATCACCAGACTGAACAATCCATATCGGCGATCTGTTAGGTGAGAAAACTGCGGGGAAGTGTTCCCTTTCAGTGAATAATATATCTTTGTAAGGCAATGGAAAGGCTCAAAAATATAAGCGTCCTCTTTCTTTCCTTCTGGATGATCCTGTCTTCCGGAGGCTTTGCCCTTTTCTCCCATCAGTGTTCGTGTTCCGGGGAGACACACCTGTCTGTGCTTTTTGAGCAAACCTGCACACACGAGGGGGACGCATCGGAACAAGCCTTATCCTGCTGTACCTTGCCCCTTGAAGGGGCAGGCCGGCAATGTCCTTCACACGAAGGCAAGCCCTGTTGCGAGAGCAATGCCTTGTTCTTCCTGAAAACAAGCGATTTTACTACGGCTTCCGTGAAGGATGCGAAAGTCCCCGTTCGTCTTCTCCCGGCAACCCAGACCGCAGAAATTCGCTTAGCCCTCACCGAGGAGGATGAAATGCAGGGTGAATTGCCCCCCATCTTGCTTTCTGTACATCTGCGAAAAACCATTCTGTTGTTTAACGGCGCTTTTCATTCTGCTCTTTCCTGATCAATCAGCCCGGATCTGAATTTCTCTGATTTCTCTGATTTTTAAAGGACAGCTTTATGAAGTATTATCTGATTATTTTGGGATGGATGGCGCTTTCGTTAACCGCATCTTCCCAGCACATTGACGGAACAGTATATGGCCGGACGCCCGAAGGAGGGCAGGAAGCCTTGCCCGGGGTAAATGTATATTGGGCTGACAGCGACGACGGCACGGTAACAAATGTATACGGCGCTTTTCATATCCATCCGAATCATCCCGGCCAGAAGAAATTGGTCTTCAGTTTTGTGGGATATCAAAACGACACCCTTCATATCGAAGGAGATATGGAGGGGGTGGAAGTGGTGCTCAGCGTTTCCCGTGCTCTGGAAGGGGTGGAAGTGGTGGAACGCACTGCAACTTCATTCATATCCAGAACTGACCCCATCTCTACCCGCGTGATTACTACGGGGGAGTTGCAAAAGGCAGCCTGTTGCAACCTGAGCGAGAGTTTTGAAACCTCAGCTTCGGTGGATGTGAGTTACAGCGATGCCGTTTCCGGAGCCAAACAGATTAAGTTACTGGGTTTGGCGGGAAAATACAGCCTGATCCAGACGGAGAATATTCCTAACCTTCGTGGCCTGGGAAGCATCTTTGGTTTAGGCTTTATCCCCGGACCCTGGATGCAGTCCATTCAGGTTTCCAAAGGAGCAGCCAGCGTGAAGAATGGCTTTGAATCCACAACAGGGCAAATCAATGTGGAGTTTAAAAAGCCCAGCTCTGATGAAAAGCTGCATCTGAACCTCTACGCCAACGATGCCGGCAAGCTGGAGTCCAATGCCAATGTACGGTGGAAAATCAATGAAAACTGGGGATCTATGCTGCTCTGGCATAGTGAGCATCTGAGCAATAAGATTGATATGAATGGGGATGGCTTCCTCGACCTTCCCCTGGTCCAACAATATAATGTGATGAACCGCTGGAATTATGAGAAGCACGGAAAGCGGCACTTCGAAGTTGGGCTTTCGGTGCTGGATGAAAGGAGAGAAGCAGGACAAAAAGCCTTTTATGAATCGGAAAAGTTTTCATCAGACAGCCTGTATCAGATAATGATCAACACCCGGCGTTACCAGGTTTTTTCAAAGAACGGTTTTATTCTGCGCAGGCCGGCTACCAGCATCGGGATCATCGCTTCAGCTACCTATCACGATCAGGAGAGCATCTATGGGTTCAATCACTTTGATGCTAAGCAGACCAGCCTGTACTTCAACTCAGCCTATGAATCCTATATGTGGAATACCAATCAGACGATTAAGCTTGGCGCAAGTCTGCAATACGACAAATACGAAGAAGCCTTCCGGGCAATGGAAATGGAGCGGGAGGAAGTGGTTCCCGGACTCTTCTCCGAGTTTACTTTCTGTGGCGGGGAATCGTTTACCCTGCTGGCCGGTTTGAGGGCAGATTTCCATAATCTTTATGGTACCTTCTTCACCCCGCGTATGCATTTGAAGTACACCCCTGTGGAGCAATTCGTGATCCGGGCCAGCGCGGGAAAAGGCTATCGGACACCCTATGTCATTGCCGAGAACCCCTGGATCCTGGCCAGCTCCCGCAGCCTGATCACCCTGGAGTCGCCTGAAATGGAGGAGGCCTGGAATTATGGTATGAATGCCACTTACTACGCCGACCTGTTGGGGCGCGAGCTCAGGATCAGCCTGGACGCTTACCGGACCGACTTTATCAATCAGTTGGTGGTGGACCTGGACCGGGATCCTTATGCCATCTATACCTACAATCTGGAAGGGGAGTCCTATGCCAACAGCATCCAGGTAGAAGCCCATTATGAAGTGCTCAGAAACCTGGAGATGACTGCCGCCATCCGATACAATGATGTCAAGACGACCACAGATGGACGCTTGCAAAGCAAACCCCTGGTGAATACCTATAAAGCCTTGCTCAGCTTCAGCTGGCAGTCGCCGATGAAGCGTTGGCAGGCCGATCTCACCGGCCAGTTTAATGGGAGTTCACGACTGCCTTCTACCGAAGCCTATCCGGAGCAATACCGCCGGGGAGAGCACGGACCGGCCTATACCATTATCCTGGGCCAGCTAACCCGCAACTTCAAAACCTGGAATGTGTACCTGGGGGTGGAGAACCTGCTCGACTTTGTGCAGAAGGATCCCATCCTGGCTTATGATATGCCTTTCAGCCCCTACTTTGATGCCGCCTCATCCTGGGGGCCAATTCACGGTAGAAAAGTGTATTTCGGAATGAGGTACACCTTAAAGTAATTCAATAAACATTTCTTATGAAAACCTTCAAGATCACCATAGAGAATTTAAAATGCCACGGTTGCGCCAATACCATCCGCCGAAATCTTCAAAAGGAAGAAGGCGTGCAAAGTGTGGAAGTAGACCATACTGACAGCAGCGTTTTTATTGCTTATGAGGGAGAAGATTCCCGGGAAGCGGATTTTGAGCGCATCCTGACCCGCCTGGGCTATCCTCCGGCGGGAAGCGGAAACACAATGAACAAGGTGAAATCCTATGTCAGTTGCGCGATCGGAAGAATTGGAAAAGAAGATGAACCAGGAAAAAACTGATATGATGAAGAGAATAAGCATCACATTCCTCTTTGTTGTCCTTCCCTTGCTCGGTCTTTCTGCCCAGTCGAAGGGCGTGAAAGAAATCGTGATTCAGACCAGTGCGCAGTGTGAAATGTGCAAAGACCGGATGGAGAAGGAGATGGCATTTACAAAAGGGGTCAATTATGCCAATCTTGACCTGGAAACCAAGAAGCTCACGGTCCGCTATAAAGAAAAGAAGACCAATGCAGAGCAGATCCGCAAAGCCATTGCAGCAGTCGGATATGATGCCGATGAGGTTCCTGCGGATCCGGAGGCTTACGATAAATTGCCTGCCTGCTGTAAAAAGGGCGGGCACGATTGAACCGGCAGCTTTCTTCATCAGGAAGGAATGGATCGGTTTAAGTGAGCCCTGTCCGGGAACCTGCTCCAAGCCCATCCTCTTATCCCCCATTGCGGGTTCTTTTATACCTTTATCCTTTATTCCGGATACGATTGCTAAGAATGCGCAAGAGCCTGGTATTGATTCTGCTTCTTCTGTTGATCACCGCTGTCAAAGGGCAGAAGGGGCATTGTCTTTTTCTTGGCTCCGATACGGCCATCCTTGAAATCCCTCATTCCGCCTCTCTGGAGATGAGCAACTTTGGGAGGATGAGTGTGGAGTTATGGGTGCTGGCAGACAGTTTGACAACTTATCCGGCGAGCCTCGCACGGAAAGACGGTTCCTGGGAACTGGGCCTGGACAGTGTCGGGCGTCCTTTCTTTCACACCTTTGGGATGTTGGAAGCAAGGGCCATAGGCCAGCCTCTTCTCCCCGGCCGATGGCATCACCTGGCCGGAATATTTAGCGGATCAGCATCCTGCCTTTTCGTAGATGGCTTCCAGTCGGACTCAGCACCTGCGCTGGGGTTGCAAAATGCCGTGCATATTCCGGTCTTGATCGGAGAGGGATTTACAGGATATGTCGATGCCTTTCGGCTTTGGCGCAAGATACTGGGGCTGGATGATCTTCGGCACAATATGCATCACGAGCTTCCGGATCCGGGGGGGATGCCGCATCTTTCTTGCGTGCTGCAGTTCAATGAAGACTCCAGCCGCTTTTGCCTGGATCAGTCCGGGATGGGCAATCACGGGGAGATAAGGGGTACGGATACCTTGGAAGCCAGAGCTCCTGGAACGGCACCGATTCCCTTTTATACCATCCGTTCGGGATCCCTTTTTCAGGATTCCGTCTGGCAAGCAAGGCAGGGAAAACCTCAACAGGAGTGGGCCAGGGTGCAGCTGCAGCATTCCTTTCATCTGAAAGAGGAGTGGCGTGTCGAAGCTTGCCTGATTGGGGATAGCGGTATCTTAAGCATTCACACCGGAGGAAAGCTATGGGTGAGCGATACGATGGCCAATCAGGCGGCCTACACCGGACTGATCCTTCGATCCGACAGCAGTGGACAGGCTGAGATCGTTCAGCCTTCCCGGGGGGTAAAGGCAAGCGTACTTCGCTATTTCACCGAGGATACCTGGCATCACTTCAGTACGCCGGTCAAGGCCGCCCTTACCGGCGTATTCACCGGTATGTGGCTGCTGCCCTTTGATGAGCCTGGCGGAGGTTGGGGCAACTATATCGGGCAAACAGGGATGATCCTTCAGCCCGCAAAAGGCTATGCCACCTGGTCCTCCTCGGCCCATACCGGGAACCATACCATTTTTCTCTTCGGAGAACTAAACAGGGGAAAAATTTCCACTCCATCCCTGAGTCGACTGGGTCCTGATCCACTCTATGCCGGCTTTAATTTCATCGGAAATCCCTACCCTGCCACCATACACTGGGACAGGCTGAGCGGACTGGATCGTGAGGGGCTGGATGATGCCTTGTATGTGTATGATGCGCATCAACGCAATTACCAGACCTGGGTCAACGGCAGGGGAATCAACCGGGCAAGCCCGCAAATAGGGCCAATGCAGGGATTCTTTGTCAGGGTCTCTGAAGACAGCCTCGCAGGGAGTTTCGGGTTTATGCAAGACGCCTGTGTTCCTGCGCTTGCCGCTGTGAGCGACGAAGCGCCCAGCCTTCGGATACGGGTTGAAAGAGCTGGGGCTGCTTTTTTTGATGAAACCCTGCTTACTTTTGATGCGAACCACCACTCAGGTTTCGATCCGCATCAGGATGCGGTTAAATTGCTGGGTAAGCAGGCGGAGGTGCCGCAAGTGTATACACTGGCCGGAGACAGTTCCTCGATTCCCCTTGCCATTCATAATATGGGGCGTTTTCTGAATCCGGCGCAAATACCACTCGGCTTTATTCCCGGACAAGACACTGCTTTTGTGCTGCGCGTTCAAAAAGATGGCCTGAATGCCAATGCATCCATCGTATTGGAGGACAGGTTCTCCCAAACCTTTTCGGATCTGAGCACAGACAGTCTTTATGCTTTTTCTGCCGATAGTGCGGATACTGCATTCCGTTTCCTGCTGCATATTGATCCGGTAGGCTTTGCCGGCAGGGTTCATTACCATAATGCTGCGGCATCTGCCATTCCCGGAGCCAGGCTTTATTTGCACTCAGGCAATGGGCCTGACACAGTTCTTTTCGAAACAACAAGCAATGGAGATTTTGTTTTTCCCTTTGCAGATACAGGGAGATATCAGCTTTTTATCCGGGCTGAAGACGTGATAGAGGGTGCTGCGGTGAATGCCGTGGATGCACTGATGCTGATGCGTTACCTCCACGGCTTTGGCTCACTCGACAGCCTGCAAATGGCCGCGGCGGATATGAATGGCGACGGACTGATCGACAGTACCGATGTGCAGGATATTCTGTTTCGTTTTGCCGGATTGAAGCCTTCCCTGCCGGGCGGGAGCTGGGTGCTCGAAGAGCTGGATGTGCAGGTTCAGTATCAGGACATCCAGGGCTTATCGCTGAGGGGCATTTTGCGTGGGGATATGAACCGCTCCTGGTTGCCCTGGCGTCCATAAAAACAGCAGCAGTGGTTCACACAGAACCAATCCGGGAATAATCCGAAAAGAGGCCTTATCTTAGTTGATCGGAATGAAAGGCAGAACTGAAAAGACAACTCAGAACTAAGTTGCTGCAATGCCGCAAAAACAAACTTTCTTTTTCAGGTTCGGGCTCAATAGCCTGATCAGCTATTTGCTGGGAATCGCTCTGACTACCGCTTTTTATCTGGCGGTAACCATATTCACTGCCAATGCCTTCCGAATACCGGTGGAGGTGAGTTTCAATGGAATCAGTTTTCCCATCAGTGATTATTCACCTCTGTGGACAGGAGATGCCATCCGCTTGATTTTCATTGCGGGTCCGGCGGCCTGTTTGATATGGGCTTTTATTTTTCTGGGTTGGTTCTTGATGTTGCCGGCCCGGCAGATCTTTTTGCGCGACCTGGGTTTCTGGATGGTTTTTCACGGTTTCAATCTGGCTTTTGGAGGCATTATCGCCGGGGTGCTTACTTCCTCTGGATTTGCCTGGTTTGCCAAATGGATTTATCTGAATGAAACCGCCCGCTTTTTCATCGCCCTTATTAGCGTATTCCTGCTGGGTGTAATCGGCTTGGCTTTGGCGCGGCCGGCCCTGCAAGGAGCTCCTGCCCTCTGGTTTATCCGCGATACGCAGCGCTGGCGTTTTGTTTTAGCCCGCTTACTGTTCCCCTGGCTTGGAAGTGTCTTTCTTTTGTCGCTTTTGCGCCTGCCCGTTCTTCCCTTGCACGACCTTATCCTGCTTTTCACTCCGGGCATAATGCTGGCTGCCATTATCGCCGGGATACAGTCGCACCGGGACTTTGAACTGGAAGCGCAGTTTCTGGATTCTTTGGAAGAGGATGAACAGGATATGGATCTCCGGGAGAGACTGTATGCGCCCCCCAGAAAATATGCGGTTTACTGGGGCTGCTTATTGATCATCTTGCTGGGATCGGTTTTCTACAGGATCATCTTCTCCACCGGAATCATCTTTGGTTGATGATCCGGGGTTCGGGTCTCAATTCAAGCCGGGCTTATTCTACGGCCCAGGTATTGCCGCTGTTCAGCAGATCATCCATTGACTTGTAAGGCGAGTGCGTTTTGGCGTCTGCAATCTGCTGCTCAAGCAAGGCTTCGTAGGTAAGCCGCCGGATACTCCGGATCACACCGAGGGCCATAGGGAATTCCGGAGGGCTCATTCTGGCCAGAGACAGCTGTATACCGGCATCGTCCGACTCCGGGTCGTGGATGAGCAGATCCGCTTCTGAAATCCCGTTTTCTCCTATTTTGACCACCTCCAGATTGTTGCCTTTCAGCCGGATTCCTTTATCTGAATCCTTGCCGAAGATCATTGGTTTTCCGGCCTCAAGGACGATGGTATTGTCGTCGCGGGTTGCTCTACTGGTGACGAGATCGTGCACTTTATTGGCGAAGATCACACAGTTCTGCAGTACCTCCACCAGAGAAGTTCCTTTATGTTTGGCGGCTTCCGTAAAGATTTCGGCCATCATCTTAGGATTGGTATCCAGGGCGCGGGCGAAGAAGGTTCCCTGGGATCCGATGACCAGTTCTCCCGGATTGAATGCCTGCTCAATGGTTCCCTGGGGGGAAGTTTTGGTGATGCTGCCCATCGGGGTGGTAGGAGAGTATTGTCCTTTGGTCAATCCGTATATCTTGTTGTTAAAGAGCAGAATATTGATGTCAATATTTCTGCGCAGGGTATGGATAAAATGATTCCCTCCGATAGCCATACTGTCTCCATCACCCGTGATCATCCATACGCTCAGCTTCGGATTGGCGATTTTGACCCCGGTAGCGATGGCTGCAGCCCTTCCGTGAATACCGTGAATGCCATAGGTGTTCATATAATACGGAAAACGGGAGGAGCATCCGATACCGGAAACCACCACAAAGTCTTCCTTGCGGATACCCAGTTCGGGGAATACCTTTTCCACAGCGTGCAGGATGGCGTGGTCGCCGCAACCCGGGCACCATTTTACCATCTGGTCACTGACGAAATCTTCTTTGGTCAGTTGTAATTCTTGGGTATTGATCATCTCTTCAGCCATTGTCATTCCTCCAGTAAGTGGTTAAATGCCTCGGTGAGCTCTTTTACCATAAAGGGTAAGCCCTGAACTTTATTCAGCTGGTGATATGTATACTGCGGGAAGTTGATTTTCAGATATTTCACCATCTGACCCAGATTGAGTTCACAGACGATGATTTTCTTAAACCGGCCCAGGATTTCCTCTACATTCTCCGGCAGAGGGCAGATATGGCGCAGATGCATCATACTGACTTTCTTTCCTTCTTCCTGCATTTGCTTTACCGCTTCCAGGATCACCCCGTAGGTACTGCCCCAGCTCACCACGAGGAGATCATTCTCGGGCTCTCCGATCACTTCCTGTTTAGGGAGGAAGCGGGCCACCCGGTTTACTTTTTCTTCCCTGAGTTCGCACATCTTTTGGTGATTCAGGGGGTCGTGGCTGACGTGTCCGGTGATGTCTGCTTTTTCAAGTCCGCCAACCCTGTGGCGCAGGCCTTCAGTACCGGGGATGGCCCACATTCTGCGCAGTTTTTCTTCATCCCGGCGGTAGGGTTTGTAATGGGCGTCATTGGCTTCGACAACCGGAGGGGTGATATCTGGCATATCCTTCATCGCAGGAATACGGAACATCTCTGAGCCATTGGCCAGGTAACCGTCAGTCAGGAGGATAACAGGGGTCATATGCTCCAGTGCCAGCTTGGTTGCTTCAAAAGCCCCATAAAAGCAATCGCCGCAACTGGTAGCTGCCAGGATGATGACGGGGGCTTCCCCATTTCTTCCGTACAGCGCCTGGAGCAAATCTGATTGTTCTGATTTGGTGGGAAGGCCCGTAGATGGTCCGCCACGCTGCACATCCACAATCACCAAAGGCAGCTCTGTCATTACGGCCAGGCCGATGGCTTCGCTTTTCAGGCTGAGACCCGGGCCGGAAGTGGTGGTCACTGCCACGGCCCCGGCATAACTGGCCCCGATGGCAGAAACAATGCCGGCAATCTCATCTTCGGCCTGGAATACACGGGCGGAGAATTGCTTATGAAGGGTCAGCTCCTGCAAAATCTCAGAGGCCGGGGTGATAGGATAAGAACCAAGGAAAAGTTCCCTGCCAGCCTTTTCCGCTGCAGCAAGGAAACCCCAGGCCGTAGCCTGGTTGCCGGTGATGTTGCGGTACCGGCCTTTGTCCAGGGGAGCCGGCGAAATATTATAGGTATTGGATAAAACCTCAATGGTATCTGCGTAATTGTAGCCTGCCTGTAAAACACGGGTGTTGGCCTCAATGACCAGCGGATTGGTCTTGAACTTCTTCTTGAACCCGTCCAGGGTCGAGTCAATGCTGATATTGAACAGGTAATACATCAGCCCTAAAGCAAACATATTCCTGGATTTGGTAGCCACTTTATGGTCCACCTTGAGGTCACGCAGGCTTTCCCTTGACAGGCTAGTAATGGGCGCTTTGATCACCCTGTACCCGTCCAGAGAATCACCCTCCAGAGGATTGCTTTCGTAGCCAGCCCGTTCAAAGCCTTTCTCATTGAAGGCATCCACATCCACGATGATGATGCCCCCTTTTTTGGTCCACTTCAGATTGGATTTCAGTGAAGCCGGATTCATCGCCACCAGCACATCTGCCAAATCTCCAGAGGTGTAAATCTCTTTGGCTCCAATGTGTACCTGATATCCGGATACCCCGGCCACCGTACCCTGAGGTGCCCTGATTTCAGAAGGATAATCAGGAAAAGTAGCAAAAACATTTCCTTCAAATGCAGCAGCATCCGAGAAGAGAGAGCCCGTAAGCTGCATCCCGTCTCCGGAATCTCCTGCAAATCGGATTACAACATCCTCAAGTTCAACGACTTGATTTAGTCTTTGACCCATTTTTTTGAAATTTGATTTCGGGCAAAGTTACGGGTATTATGGTATCCCGCTTAATAATTGCCCATAATTTTGCTTGATTGATTATCAGTACTTAATTAAAAATCTATATGTGTTGGATGAGGGAAGAGTATCTTGTTAAAGGTTTGATAAACAGGATTATATCTGATTGTTAAGAAATAGTGAAGGGAGCTTCTTATGCTATCTTCCGGCTTTCGGAGAGGGTGTAATTTGGAAAGGCTCTAAATATTCCGGGGCATTTTTTCGAATCAACAAGCACGCTCAGCCTCACAAGCCATAAGGATGGGGAAAAAGTACACCCGATCCAAAGGGAAATCACCCCTTTGAACAAATTGACTCCAGAGGCATTTAGGCAGGGTCAACAGAGTGGGGCGAAGTTTTATAGAGATTGGAATTATATCTGTAATTTTGCATATATTTTGAAGCGCGGAGTCTAATGGAATCATCTTATCTCAGCCAGGCAGAGGCAGCAGTCATCGACGCATATTACCAACAATGGCGTGAGGATCCTGCCTCGGTAGACGGAAGCTGGCAAAAGTTTTTCGAGGGTTTTGAATTTGCCCGGACGGATTTTGGAGCAGATAAAGACGCCCGTTACGGGATGCCGGATGAGTTTAAGGTCATTAACCTGATTAATGCCTATCGTCAACGGGGTCATCTTTTTACCCTTACCAACCCGGTCCGTACCCGAAGGTCATATATGCCCACCCTGGACCTCGAGAATTTCGGATTAAAGGATAGTGATCTGAAACGTCCGTTCCACGCCGGGAAAGAGCTTGGACTGGGAACCTCAACACTTGAAACCATTCTTGAGCACCTGAACGAAACCTATTGCCGCCACATCGGGGCTGAATATTTTTACATACGCCGGGTGGAGATTAATCAGTGGCTTCGCAACAGAATGGAGTCTACACGAAATCGACCTGCCTTTTCGGCCGGGCAATGCGAACACCTCCTTTACAAACTGAGTGAAGCGGTATATTTTGAGAAATTCATCCATAAAAAGTTTCCCGGACAGAAGCGTTTCAGCCTGGAAGGGGCTGAAGCCCTGATACCGGCGCTGGATGCCGTGCTGGAGCACGGAGCGGAAATGGGGAATCAGGAATTTGTGATAGGAATGGCCCATAGGGGCCGCCTGAACGTCCTGGCCAATATCCTGGGAAAATCCACCACCGCAATTTTTACCGAGTTTGAAGGGAAAGCCTACGAAGATGCGCTTTTACTGGGTGATGTGAAATATCACCTGGGCTATACCTCAGAGCGGACCACCCAGTCCGGGAAGCAGATCAAACTGACCCTGGCACCCAATCCCTCTCATCTTGAAGCGGTAGCTCCTGTAGTTCAGGGTATTGTTCGGGCTCGCATCGATCACCTCTACCAGGGGAATCAGGAAAAGATCACGCCAATCCTTATCCACGGGGATGCTTCAATTGCAGGCCAGGGAGTGGTATATGAAATGCAACAGATGTCAGAGTTGCGTGGTTATGCTACGGGCGGAACCATTCATCTGGTCATCAATAACCAGGTTGGATTCACAACCAATTACCTCGATGCACGCTCCAGTACTTATTGCACAGATGTGGCCAAGGTAACGCAGTCGCCCGTCTTTCACGTGAACGGGGATGATGTGGAATCGCTGGTGTACACCATTAACCTGGCTATGGAATTCAGGGCTCGATTTAAGAGAGATGTGTTTATAGATATGCTTTGCTATCGTAAGTATGGACACAATGAAAGCGATGAGCCCCGGTTTACTCAACCCTTGCTCTATAAGGCCATAGAGAAGCATCCCGATCCGCTTCAGATTTATGGACAACAGCTGATCGATCAGCAAGTGCTGGATATGGAAAGGGTAGAGCAAATCAAGGAGGTGATCAATCAAAAACTCGAAGCCAGCCTCAGTGAAGCCAGACAGAAAGAAAAGGCCAGCCTGACCTCTTTCCTGGCCAAAACCTGGAAAGATATCCGCAAAGCCAGGGCAGAGGATTTCGATTATTCACCGGATACCGCGGTGGCGGAAGATATTCTGAAAAGCATTGCGCATCGTATCACCCGGGTTCCGGAAGACATATCGCTTTTCCGTAAGATTGTTCGTCTTCAGCAGGAAAGACACGATATGGTTTTCAAGCACGATCGGCTGGACTGGGCGATGGGAGAATTGCTGGCCTACGGGAGCCTCTTGAAAGAAGGCGTTCCGGTGCGTCTGTCGGGCCAGGATGTGGAAAGGGGTACTTTCTCGCATCGCCACGCTGTACTCACACAGGAAGACAGCGGTGAAGCCTTTATCCCCCTGAATCAGCTCGACGATCAACACGCTCACCTGGACATTATCAACAGCCCGCTTTCCGAATATGGCGTTCTCGGATTTGAATATGGTTATGCACTCACCTCTCCCCATTCTCTGACGATCTGGGAAGCACAGTTCGGTGATTTTAACAATGGGGCACAGATCATCATCGACCAGTTTATCAGCAGTGCCGAAGACAAATGGAATGTGATGAACGACCTGGTGCTGCTGCTTCCTCACGGTTATGAAGGACAAGGGCCTGAACATTCCAGTGCCCGGATGGAGCGTTTCCTGGATATGTGTGCCGATCTGAATATGCAGGTGGCCAATCCCACCACCCCGGCCAATTTCTTCCATCTTCTTCGCCGCCAGCTGAAGCGCCCTTTCAGAAAACCGCTTATCGTATTCACCCCCAAAAGCCTGCTGCGCCATCCTCACTGTGTTTCTTCACTGCAGGATTTCATCCAGGGTGGTTTTCGTGAAGTGATCGATGATGATGCGGTGGAAGCGAAAGGGGTTCGGAAAATGGTTTTCTGTAGCGGGAAGCTGTATTATGAGCTGATAGAGGAAAGAGAAAAGCGCCAGGCCTGGGATACTGCAATTGTGCGAATCGAACAGCTGTATCCCCTTCCGGAAAAGCAGCTTCAGGCTATTGTGGAGCGCTATCCCAACGCCTATAAGTATATATGGTCGCAGGAAGAACCGGCCAATATGGGTGCCTGGAGCTACCTGAAGCGCAAATTCAAGGTCGTAGACTTGATGCTGGTAGCCCGGCCAGAAAGCGGAAGCCCTGCCACAGGATCGCCATCCCTGCACCGTCGCCGCCAGGAAAAGATCCTGGAGAAAACTTTTTCCGGCTGCACCTGCGAGCGGGTGAATGAAGAATGTAAAATGCTGTGTGCACCCAAGGAATGGACTTTTGTGAGCCGTCTTCAGCCGCGAGATGTCAACGAAGCAGATTCCCTAATCGAAAACCCAACATCCCCCTGATAAGATGAAAATTGAGATCAAAGTTCCCAGCCCCGGAGAGTCTATCACACAGGTGCAATTGGCAGCCTGGCTGGCAGAGGAAGGCGATTATGTGGATAAAGACCAGGAAATTGCCGAGATCGATTCGGACAAGGCCACCCTCAGTATCTCAGCCAGCGAAAGCGGAAGCCTGCACAGGCTCGTGGAGGAAGGGGATACCATCGCTGTGGATGCGATCATTGCACACATTGATACCGAGGCAAGGCCGAAGAAAACAAGGCAACAAGCCGCCCCGAAGGAAGAGAAAGAGGAGATACAGGAAACACCCGTAGACCTTAGTTCCAAAGATGCTGACGCCGGGCAAAAACAGGAAGCCAAATCCGGGCAGGCAGAAGCAGCCCAAGATATGGAGGAAGGCCCTCATTTTTCTCCCCTTGCGCGCAAACTGATGAAGGAAAAAGAACTCAACTCCTCCGAATTCATCGAATGGTTGCGCAGGCAAAGGGTAGGCAGGGAGGATGTGGAAGCTTTTGCCGCCAGCGGGACAGGTGCTGCGAAAACATCATCTGCGATAAGCCCGCAATGGGGTGGGGGAAGAGCGATCGAGCGCAAAAAACTGACCACCCTGCGGATCAAATTGGCAGAGCGACTGGTTGCGGTGAAGAATGATACGGCAATGCTGACCACCTTTAATGAGGTGGATATGTCGGGTATTATGGTCCTGAGAAAGAAATACAAAGAACGCTTTATTGAAACCCACGGCCTGGGAATTGGATTTATGTCCTTCTTTACCAAAGCCGTAACCATCGCCCTCCACGATTTTCCCCAGGTGAATGCGATGATAGAAGGTGAAGAACTCATCTTACACGATTATGCCGATATCGGGATCGCAGTAAGTACCCCCAAAGGGCTGATGGTACCAGTAATCCGGAATGCGGAAGTGATGAGCCTGGCCGGGATAGAAGAGGCCATCAGAAAGATGGCGGAAAAGGCCCGAAACAATAAAATCACCCTGGATGATATGAAGGGGGGCACCTTTACCATTACCAATGGGGGCGTGTTCGGAAGTATGCTTTCCACGCCTATCCTGAATCCGCCGCAGAGTGCCATCCTCGGAATGCACAATATTCAGGACAGGCCGGTAGCCGTGAACGGTAAAGTGGAAATCCGCCCGATGATGTATGTGGCCCTTTCCTACGACCACAGGGTGATCGATGGTAAGGAGAGCGTGAGTTTTCTGGTCAGGGTGAAAGAACTGCTCGAGCATCCTGTAAAAATGTTGCTGGGTGGGCAGGACCCGGAAGAAATGCTGCTGGATATCTGATCAATTTTCAGGCTGTATCCTATAAGAATGTACATCCTGCTGGAAGGCAACAGTTAAGGAATTGCCCAATCCTGTGATGGGTTTTGTAACTTTGCTGCTTAGCTTCTGAACGAATGCGGAGAAAAGTTGACTTTCTTGTGATCGGTTCCGGGATCGCCGGCCTCAGTTTTGCCCTCAAGGTGGCCCCATACGGGAAAGTGCTCATTGTTACAAAGGATGAGGCGGTGGAGAGTGCCACACGCTATGCCCAGGGAGGGATTGCAGCCGTGATGTATAGTCCGGATACCTACGAAAAACACATCCGCGATACGATGATCGCCGGAGATGAGCTCAGCGATGAACGTATCGTCAGGATGACCATCACCGAGTCAACCGAACGGGTGAAAGAACTCATATCCTGGGGGGCGGAATTTGATAAGAACAAGGACGGGGTGTATGCCCTTGGCCGGGAAGGAGGACATTCGGAAAAACGCGTGCTCCATCACAAAGACAGCACCGGCCTGGAGATAGAACAAACCCTCCTGGAACAGGTGAAGGCGCATCCCAGCATCGAGTTGCTGGAGAACCATTTCACCATTGATATTCTTACCCAGCACCATCTTGGTATAGAGATCAGAAGAAGCAGCTCCTACATCAACTGCTACGGCGCATACGTGCTGGATAGCTTCAGCGGTGAAATCCATACCATTCTGGCAAAAATGACGATGCTTGCCACCGGTGGCGCAGGAAATGTATATGCTACCACCACCAATCCGGCCGTGGCTACCGGAGATGCCGTAGCGATGGTTTACCGGGCAAAAGGGAAGGTAGATAAAATGGAGTTCTTTCAGTTCCATCCAACTGCATTGCACTTCCCTGAGGAGCGCCCGGCTTTTCTGATCACCGAGGCCCTGCGCGGTGCAGGGGCGATACTCAAAACCATTGATGGAACCCCCTTTATGCTGAAGTATGATGCGCGGGAATCTCTCGCGCCCCGCGATATCGTGGCCAGGGCCATCGACAATGAGATGAAGATCCGCGGGGATGATTGTGTTTATCTGGATGCCCGACATCTCCCAAAGGATCTGCTCTTGCAGGATTTTCCCCGCATCTATGCCAAATGCCTGAGCATAGGCATCGATATCAGCAAGGATATGATCCCTGTGATCCCTGCCGCCCATTATATGTGCGGAGGCATCACGGTGGATGAATTCTCCCGCACTTCCATCGACCATCTCTATGCTTCCGGCGAATGCGCTTCCACCGGCCTGCACGGCGCCAACCGCCTTGCCTCCAATTCCCTGCTTGAAGCCCTGGTCTTTTCCCACCGCGCCAGCCAGGATGCCGTCAGCCGATTCAGCGATATCCAGTTTTGCGAAGAGATCCCCGACTGGGATGCCAGCGGAACCACCCATAATGAGGAAATGATCCTGATTACCCAATCGCTCAAGGAATTGCAGTCGATTATGACCAGTTATGTGGGTATTGTACGCTCCAATCTACGACTCAAGCGGGCGCTGGACCGACTGGCGATTTTGTATCGAGAAACCGAGGCACTATACAATGCCTCGGTATTGGATATGAAGATATGCGAGTTACGGAATTTGATCAATATTGGTTATCTGATCATTAAGATGGCCCAGGAAAGAAAAGAAAGCCGCGGACTCCATTTCAATGTGGATTATCCGAAGGTTGCCCATCCTGAGCCTTTTCAGAACGGACACGAATTATAGCTCAGATTATGGCCCTAATAAGATCAGTGAAAGGAGTAAAGCCCGTATGGGGAAAGGATTGCTTTCTGGCCGATAATGCTACCCTTACCGGTGATGTGGTGATGGGTGAAGGATGCAGCGTGTGGTTCAATGCAGTCATCCGGGGCGATGTACACCATATCCGCATCGGGAATAAAGTGAATATTCAGGATGGAGCCATTATCCACTGTACCTATCAGAAAGCCCCCACCAATATTGGAAATAATGTATCGATCGCCCACCGTGCCATTGTGCACGGCTGTACTATTCACGACAATGTGCTGATCGGTATGGGTGCCATCATTATGGATGGTGCGGTGATAGAAAGCAATTCCATCGTAGCTGCAGGCGCCCTGGTAAAGCAGGGAATGATCGTCAAATCGGGAAGCGTAGTGGCAGGGGTACCTGCAGTGAAGATCCGGGAGATCAGTCCCGAACTCCTGGAAGGGGAAGTGATGCGGATTGCGAACAGCTACCAGATGTACGCTTCCTGGTATGATGAGGACTAAGTAACCCCCTCCAGAAGACGATAGAGGCATAGCCCTTTTTACTCTTGCTGTATGCTGTATGCTCTTGCAGCCTAAAGTGCCAGCCCGCTTGAGTTTGGAGTTTGAGGAGGAGTGTGGAGGAGTGATGTTGGCCTGCTCACGATGCTTCCTCCGGAATCTCCACCCCATCGCCCTGCAAACCAAGATAACGACGGGCCCACCACACCGTGACATAGATCAGGGGCGTATCTGAAATGGCCACTAAGACCTTAAAGAAGAAGCCATTCCACAGCAAGACCCAGAAGCGTTCCCAATCCAATACCCCAAAGCTGCATAAGAGTATAAGGGTCAGCGCGGTATCCACAAACTGGGAGGTAAAGGTAGAGGCATTGTTCCGAAGCCAAAGGTGACGGCCACGGGTAAGGCGTTTCCAGAAATGGAATAATTGAACATCAATCAGCTGGGCGCAGAGGTAAGCTGCCATCGATGCACCCACCCCAATGAAGGTTACCCCGAACATCGTATGAAACTGTGTGTCGCTGATGGGCGACCAGGGTGCTGCCACGGCGGCATCCGACACCAGGATGATGCCCAGTGTGAACAGGCTGGCAAACAAACCGGCCAGTACCACCTGGTTGGCCTTCTTCCTGCCATACAATTCGGAAATCACATCGGTCACAAAGAAAGTGACCGGATAGGGCAGGATTCCTACGGAGAGTTCAAAAACGTGAAACCCGACATCCCAGTGGAAGAACTTCTGAAAGATAAGGTTGCTGGTGACCAGTGCGGAGATGAATATCCCGGTCAGGATCAGGTACACAGCCTGGGTTTTCTGACGATGCCGGGGATCCATTAGCAGGGGATTATTGCTCGGATGAGCCTTCTGCATTGAAGTAAAGCAGCTCCTGGCTTTCTTCATCGAAGAAGCTGAGGCCTTCCGCATCGAGGCGGAAGAAGGCTACTTTTTCCAGGGCCCGCACAAAGCGGCTTTCGGTTTCCATCTCAGGACAGGCCATACGGGTGCTTGCCAGCGACAGAAAACGCAGCCGGTCGGCGCCTTCCGCCACAAATCCTCCGCTATAGCGATTACAGCCTCCTGTCCCTTGCACCTGCATCTGAACCGGATCGAAGCGCATTGTGGGGAGCTTGTCCTGATTTGGTTCCGAAAGAACCTGGGTTTCCAGCCTGCGAAGCTTCCATTCTGTTTGCCAAAGCCGGGCATCCCACAGATGCAGGCGGTAACGATCCGCCAGGGCTCCTTCAATCGTCTTGCCCGAGGCATCCAGCTGAAGCAGCACATTTTCCCCTACCTGGTATGCTTGCCCTTCCGTACCATCGGCATTCCTCAGCAGCACCGCACTGCCCCGGGCGTCCCAGATGAACTGTCCGCTGTCGCGAAAGATCTCAGCCCCTTTGCCCTGGTAGCGGTCCGACCTGAAAAACTGTCCGTTCTCCCTAAGCTCAAGATGGGTTTGAATGCCTTCACAATCGGCGCAGGGAAGCAGTCCAAAGTAATGCCCCGCCCAGTCGAGGGATGTGCGGCTCTGGTGCACATCCGGAGCCTGCAGCGTTTCTGCTTCCGTCTTTTCCTGCGTATTCTTTTGCTGGCAGGAGAACATAAAAAGGCTTAGCAATACAATGAAAAGAGCATACTTGTGCATACGGCGCTGGTTTTGGAGGGACTAAAATAGGGAGATTTCTGAATGTGATGAAAAGGGCCACCTGAGCGCCTTCTTTTTCATCCTCCCCTGAATGACTTATCTTTGCTGACCCAATCCCTGTTTCCCTTGAAAATACTGGTAATCAGTAATTATAATGACTTTCACACCGTCAGGCCTGAAGCTGAGATTTTTCTGCATCTCGCGCAAAAAGGCTTTGATATCACTGTGATGACTTTTGGTGGCAGCGACTATGCCCGTTGTTTTGCGGAGGCAGGGATCAGGGTGATTGATTTTCATCCACGGCATAAATTCAGCCGGAAGGAGGCCCTTATCATCCGGCAGGAACTGATCCGCGGGGACTATGATGTGCTGCATCTTTTCAATAGTCAGGCGACGGTCACCGGCCTGCGGGCAACGCGGGGGCTGCCGGTAAAAGTAATACTGTACCGCGGCTACACCGGCAATATCCAATGGTGGAACCCTGCGGCCTATCTAAAATATCTTCACCCGCGTGTGGACAAGGTAGTGTGCAATTCCTCCGGGGTGGAGGCTTTGTTGCAGCGGCAATGGACTTTTCGCAATGACAAGGCTGTGACTATCCTGAAAGGCCATCGGCCGGAATGGTATGCGGACATTGATCCTGCTTCGCTGGAGCGCTTTGGGGTGGAGGAAGGAGACCTCGTGCTGGTATGTGTGGCGAACAACCGCCGGATGAAAGGCGTGCCTTTTTTGCTGAAAGCTTTCAGGCATCTGCCTCCCGGACTGCCTGTACAGTTGATTTTGGCGGGGAGGGATATGGACAGTCCTTCTAATCTGCGTATTGTCAGGAAGACGGCCTATGCCGGGCGCATTCATTTTCCGGGTTTTATTCCGGAGGTTTTGCGGACGGTGGCGGCAGCGGATGTTTTTGTGTTGCCCAGCCTGTTTGGAGAGTCGATCACCAAATCGGCCATTGAAGCGATGAGCCTGGGGCTTTGTCCGCTGATCACCGATATTCCGGGCAATGTGGAGTTGGTGGAGGATGGGAAGAACGGGCGAGTGGTGCCGGCCGGCGATGCCCGGGCCCTGGCGGGAGCCATTATGGATATGGTGAAGGATCGTGAAACTTGCCGCCGTTTTGGCGAAGCGGCCCGCCGTCATATTGCCGAGAATCTACATCACGATGCCACCGTGGAGGGATATCTTCGAATGTACCCTAGCCTTGATTTATAAAGTCTCTTGCCTGGACGCACTGGATAGAGTAGAACCTGTATGCTCTTGCTGTATGCTCTTGCATTAAATAATTCTCCTACATATCCCGCAGAAACCTGGCAGAGCGCAGCCATTTTTACCACAGATTTTCACAGATTTTCACAGATTGAAATTGGGAGTATCATCACGGATTATCTGGGGTAATTGATGATTCTTACGCTGATCAATTTTTTATATGGCTGATGTTATTGGTGATGGTGAGAAAAACCACAAAGCCACTGAGGGCACTAAGGAACACTAAGTTGGAAGTACCGATATCCATAGTGCTTCTAAGTGTTCTTCGTGCCTCAGTGGTAAATCTGTCCAATAAGGCCCAACCCTTAGCAAAGTATCAGGTAGGAAAGGTCTTTCAAGGTTTTAACGCAGAGGCGCAAAGAATACGCGAAGAGCGCAAAGGGGTTTCTCTCTGCCTACCGGCAGACAGGCTTCTCCTCAACAATTCGCACTCGCACTCGCCCTCGCACTCGCCCTTGTTTTTTAACCATAATGGACACAAGGAAAACACAAGGTTCACCAGGGCGGCCGACTTTGCCGCATCCTCCGGGAAGCTCTGTGCCTTCTTCGTGCACCTCAGTGTAATAAATAATTAAAAAACAAAGGCTTACACGGAGATCCCAGAGGAGTCACAGAGGTGCACCGAGCAGTTTTTCTTCTCTCCTCCCTAATAAATTCTGACTTCTGCCTTATCGAGGCTCGTCCTCCGATCTTCAAAATATTCGGTCGCAATGTTGGCTTTTCCTTCACAATGGGCTGAGGAAGCCTTCCGACAGCACACCCAAGCCGCTGGTGGCCTCATTGCAGCAAAACCACATACCCGATGCGTACTTCCTCTGTCTGACTTTGAGCCAGGCGGTATTCAATACGGTAAACATAAGAAGTCACAGGGCAGGGCTTTCCCTGGTATTGTCCATCCCAGGGTTCATCCAGGCTGTTTGATTCATAAATCTGTTGTCCCCAGCGATTGAAGATCAGAAGGTGATAATATTCCACACAGGACCCCTTTACCTCAAAATGCTCGTTGAGCCCATCACCATTGGGTGAAAAGGCATTGGGAATGTATAATCCACAATCGCAATCGATAAAGTGGATATCCACACTGTCGCGGACATTGCCGCAAAGATGCGGTACTTCTACCCAGTACATTCCGCCCTGACTCACCATTATGCCCTGACCGGTATCCCCCGTATTCCAAAGCGGGGATGAGAATGCCGAGTCAATACCCAGCAGGAAACTCACCCCGAGACAGAAGGTGGTGTCTGGGCCCAGGTAAGGATTGGGCAAAGAATGTACCCCCACCACGATGCTGTCGCGGCCATAGCAAAGTCCTTGCTGTGCAACGACCCAATAGGTTCCGGCCTGGGAAACTGTAAAGGTTTGCAATGTGGAAGAATCCTGCCAAAGGAAGGCATCTGCACTGAGCCCGGCATTCAGAAGCAATGTTTCGCCCGGACAAATCAGGGTATCGGGGCCAAGGTTGACCTGTGGAACAGCATCGTAGCTGATATACACAGAGTCTGAAGCGCTACAGCCATTAATGCTCACTTCCACGCGGTAAAGTCCTGCCTGGGTCACCACATAGTCTTGTCCGGTATGGCCATCCTGCCACAGGTAAGTGGCGCCGGGGGTGCTGGCAGTGAGGATCAGGCTGTCACCCTCACAAAGTGTGGTGTCCGCCCCGAGCTCCACAATGGGCATTGCCTGATAATCCACGGTAATGGTATCCAGATTGCTGCATCCACCAAGGCTCACCCTTACCCAGTACATACCGGCCAGGGAAACGAGATACTGTGGAAAGGTGGTGCTGTCGTGCCAAAGATATGCTGCACCTCCCAGGCCTGCATCCAGGAGAATCACCTCCCCATCGCAGAGCAGGGTATCATTGCCCAGATCAAGGGGTACGAGATGAGAGGCATTGGAAAGAAAGTAGGGCGTATTCGAACTTCCGGTGCAGCTTCCGTTTATGAGTCCAAGCGTGCTTTGTGCACTGCTTGACACCCCCAATCCTGTGCCGCTTCCGGTCTGGTCCATACTATAATAAGCGACCAGTCCTGCCTCGTTTCCATTGAGCGGAATGAGGTAGCGCGCCGCGATATCGCTGGCTGAGACAGCATAGTCCCATATCCGCACCTCATCGATTCTTCCTGTGAAATGGCCCCAGTAAGAATTGCTGATGTCGCGGTACACGCCAATTCTGAATGGTTCCTGGTTCTGAAGTATGGGGCTGTAGCTTCCCTGTATCAATTGACCTGTCACTGCCTGGCCATCGACGTAGAGGCTGACCCCGGTGCTGGTATGTACCGCCGCAACGTGATACCATTGGTTTGGCTGGATGAGTGGGAGGGATGATTCGTACACCCTGGCTCCGTTTCCGCATCCATCAAGGTCCCATCCCCAGCGTAGCTTGCCATTGTAGATGGTGAGATAATATGCATTCTGTTCACTGCCGCCGCACCACCATTTGTTCAGGATGAAGTTGTTTCCGTCAACCTTGCAGGGGAAAACCCAGGCTTCGGCTGTCATTGCTCCGGATGGGTTCAGAAGGGCGTGGTGGGGAAAGCTGGCGAAATCGGTGCTGCCGTTAAGTACCAGGGAGTTCCCGGGGGGCTGGGCAGATAGGAAGGGGCTGCATAGCAGGAGCAACAGGCCCAGGGCCTTTCCTGCGACTCTATGGTTAATAATGCGGCTCATACACCTTGCGGTAAAGCGAAGCAATTTAGTGTTTTTTGATGCAAGCACACAAATCCTGTATGCTGTTGCTCTATGCTCTTGCATTTAATAATTCTTCCGCTGATCAATTTTTTATGTGGCTGGTGTTTAGGTGTTATGGTAAGAAAAGCCACTAAGTCACTGAGGGCACTAAGGAACACTAAGTTGGAAGTACCGATATTCTTAGTGCTTCTGAGTGTTCTTCGTGCCTTAGTGTTAGATCTGTCCAATAGGGACCAAGCCTTAGCAAAGTATCAGGTAGGAAAGGTCTTCGAAGGTTTTAACGCAGAGGCGCAAAGGGGTTCGCAAAGCGGTTATTCCTACCTCTCCAGCTTATGACTTCTTACTTCTTCCTTATGAATTATGACTTAAAAGGGCTCCCCTTCGGGGTCTTCGAAATTCGTGCTCGCGCTCGTATTCGTACTTTTTTTAACCGCAGGGATCGCAAAGAAGACGCAGTGGGCGCGAAGGGGTTTCTCCCTTGCCCCACCTTATGACTTCTTACTTATTCCTTATGAATTATGACTTAAAAGGGTTCCCTCTTCGGGGTCTTCGAAATTCGTGCTCGCGCTCGTATTCGAGCTTTTTTTTAACCGCAGGG